>OLFZ01001076.1_pt1 | contig 25915 bp, 20 predicted proteins | sample 1604861 | NCBI WGS metagenome assembly OLFZ01 (sample SAMEA3888895, study PRJEB22519) | human gut metagenome | biome: human gut; feature: human-associated habitat; material: faeces | place: Denmark | collected 2011 | reverse complement strand
GCAAGTTCGGCGGCGATACCGACAACTGGATGTGGCCGCGCCATACGGGCGACTTCTCGCTCTTCCGCATCTATGCCGACCGCGAGAACCGACCGGCGAAATTCAGCCGCGAAAACGTACCCTACCGCCCTGCGCGCTACTTCCCCGTCTCGACGAAGGGAATCCGCGAGGGCGACTTCACGATGATCTACGGTTTTCCGGGCAACACCCAGCAGTACGTCACGGCCGACGCCGTGGCCTATGTCGTCGAACGGTCGGACCCGATGAAGATCGACCTGCGCACACGACGGCTGGAAATCATCTCGGCGGCGCAGGAGGCCGACGCGGCGACCCGCATCCGCTACGCCGCCAAACACGCTTCGATCGCCAACGCATGGAAAAAATGGCAGGGCGAGCTGCTGGGGCTGCAACGGCTCGGCACGGTGGCGCAGAAGAAGGCCTACGAAGCCGCATTCGCCCGCTGGGCGGCCGACCGCCCCGAATACGCGTATCTGCTCGACTCGCTCCGCGCGGCCTACCGCAGCGCGACCGAAGGCTATTACCTCCAAGAGCTGTGCAACGAGAGCGTGAAGGGGATCGAGCTGGCGACGCTGGCCGCCGCATTGAAGCAATACGCCGCCAAACCTTCGGAGGCGCTCGCCGAGCGGATCGCCAAACTCTATCGCGACTACGATCCCGCGATCGACCGCCGCGTGGCCGTCGAGATGCTGCGCGGGCTGGAACAGTACTATCCCCGGCCGCTGCCGGAGGCCTACACGGCCGAAACGACGCGCTGCAAAGGCGTCGAAGGGTATGCCGCCCGCCTGTTCGACGCCTCGGCGATCGTGCGGTTCGATGCCGTCGAACCGCTGCTGCGCGACACGGCGGCACTGCGCGCCGCGCTGCAACGCGAACCGGTGCTGCATCTGGTCGGCATCTTCGACCGCGGACGCATCCCCCGCAACCTGAGCAATCTGCCCGTCGTCGAACGTTGGTACCGCCCCTACATGAAGGCGCTGCGCGAATTCGACCGCGAACGCCCCTTCTACCCCGACGCCAACCTCACGCTGCGCGTGGCCTACGGGCAGGTGGCGGGCTACTGGTATGCCGATGCCGTCTACCACCGTCCGCTGACGACGCTCGACGGCATCATCGCCAAGGACGACCCGACGGTCTACGACTACGACATCCCCCAGCGGCTGCGCGCCTGCCACGCCGCGAAGGATTACGGACGCTGGAGCATCCCGACGGCCGACGGCGGCGTGACCGTCCCCGTCTGCTTCCTGGCGACGAACCACACCACGGGCGGCAACTCCGGTTCGCCGGTCGTCAACGCCGACGGCGAACTGGTGGGCATCAATTTCGACCGCACGTGGCGTTCGACGATGAGCGACCTGCAATTCGACCCCGCGATCTGCCGCAATATCGCCGTCGACATCCGTTACGTGCTCTTCACGATCGACCGCATCGGAGGAGCGGAATACTTGTTGAAGGAGATGGAGCTGCGTTAACGCGCGGCGGACAGTGCCGAAAGAGAGCGGAACTCTCCCGATAACGGGGAGTTCCGCTCTCTTTTTCAGCGACGATATCCGAACGGAGACCGGCAAGGCACGGATTCCGAAACCGGCCGGCGGCCGAAAACCTCACGGGACGCACGACCGGAAAACGTACGGGGCGAACCGGCATATCGCGTCACGACGCATCCGCCGGATACGCTTCACCCGTTTCGCCCCGCCGAATTCTACTTATTGAGGATTTCATCCAGACGGCGAACCGTCTCGGCCACCTCCGGCTGATCGGGCAGATGCGAGACGTCGCGGCGAAGATAACTGGCGTAAGTCGTATAGTTGATACCGAAGATCCGACGGGCGTGATTCCGCCAGACGCGACGATGCGAATAGAGGTGCTCGCCTTTCTGGTAATACAATTGATCCAGCGCCTGCACCGCCTTGATGCGTAATAAAAGATTCTCCTTATTAGACATGGTGAGAATTAGTTAGATTGTGTTGATTTGATAAAAATACGGTTTCCAAGGCGAATTTCCAACGAGAATACCAAAACTTGCCACTTTTTTCGTCCTTCGAAAGAAACGAAAGACGTCCGGATATTCCGGACGTCTCCAGTATCAGTAAAATTCGATTCGGTTTTCCGCGCGACGACAGGGCCGAATACCGGCCACGAAATCGCCGGATGGAAAAAGGCTCTGCTATTTAAGATTAGAGACTTTGAGCCGAGAGGTACGATCTATCAATTCGATAGCAGCAAGATGCCGATAACGAGTATGGAACATCATTGAACTGGTAGGAGCGGAACTCGGCGATGTGGGAAGATCATCGAGCGAAGCAGGGAACTGCATCGTATCCACAGAGATTTTTCCAGGTACGCCCTCAGCATCATAGGCCAAAGCATAGTTGCAGACCGTCGCCCCCAAAGCATCTTTTACAAAGGTAAACACGGCCCCATTGCTACCTTGCAAAACACTGCTGTCATACCATAATCCCTCCGGATTGGTACTCATATTCAACGATTCGTCTCCGAATGCCGCGATCATCGCCTCTTCGCCGGCTTCCTCCACCAAACCGGGTCCATACCCGATCATGAAGCGGAAACTCGCACAATCCGAATTCGGAGAAAAGGTAATTTGTGCAGCAGGATTTCCTTCGTCATTGAATAAACTGTTCGACAAACCCACCGATGCATTGCTGCGCTCGGTCGTCGGCGGCGTCGGTTCATCGCCCCCCTGATTGCCATCCATGACCGCTTCGACACGCGTCATCGAAAGCGGCCCCGTCACACCAGCGGCATTCACTCCGATGGTCGTCACGTAAAGTACTTCACCCCACTCCAAAGGCACAACGCGATCTGTCAACGCATCGGTATACAAATTTGCAGGGTCACCCAGCATAAAAGCGATAATATCCGCTTCCGGCATTTCGAGAACAGTTTCATAGAACAAGCCTACTGCCCATTTCGCAGTAGCTTCATTGGGAACCAGATCGAATAACATTACGGCCTTACCTGCGAAATCGGGATCGACATACACATATTTATCACCGTCGTCAATCACATAGGTAAGCTGCACTTTCGCTTCCGGCGAAGTAGTCTTCGTATTCGCCTTGAACAGGCGCGTGGTCTCTTCGGCCTTGCCTGCCGCCGATTTCTGGACGCCGAACGCCACGACGCTGTACTCGGTACCGATGCTCAGACCCGATGCGTTGTAGTTGCTCGTACCGCTGCGGAACTGTGCGGCAGCGACGGCATCCCAGCCCGACTTGTCGATCTCGGCATTGAGCGCAGCCAGCTGCGCGTCCAGAATCTCGCGGTCGCTCATCCCAGCCACGTCGGCCGACTTGACCGCCGTCACGAAATAGGAACCCGAACCGGAGGGGACGCACTTGGCCGAAATCGCCTCATCGCCCGCATTCATGACCGAAACATCGATCGACATGCGGGGATCGACGGCGGTCGAGAACTTCTCCGAACGGCTCAGCACCGACGTCGAAGCACCCCTGTCCGCATCGTAACCGAACGCTACGGCCACATAGGCGGTTTCGGGATCGAGCCATTTCGTCTCGATCGTCTGTTCGCCCTTGACCAGCGACTCCGGTTCGATATCCTTTTTGAGCATTTCGATAATGGCGTTGCTGTTCTTGTCCAGCAGCAGCGAACTCTTCACCACGGCGAAGAAATAGGTCTCGTCGGCGATCGACGGCTCGACCTTCACCGTCGCGGAGTCGTACCCCACGGGGTCGTCGACCGTGAAGGCGAACGTCTGCGACGAAAGTCCCTCGGCCGGCGTCTCGACGAAGATTTCGGCATATTCCGAATCGGCCAGCTGCGAGTCGGCAGCTGCGAGCGCCTTCACCTTGACCGTATATTTCGCACCTGCGGCCGCATCGTCGAAACGCAGCGACGTCTTGTCGGTCTGGGTTTCGGGACAAAACTCCGACGTGTTTCCCGCAGCGTCGCTTTCGGTCACCACATACTGATATCCGGCGGCCTCGTCGACAGCGTCCCACTCGACTCCGAACGACGTCGGGGTGTTCTCGCTGACGGCTACGACGGGTTTGGATACCGCCGGAACGACCGGATCTTCCACATCGTCGCTGTCGCAGCCGACGAAGGCCGTCAACAACGCAATTGAGATGAAAAGTCCAAATTTCTTCATAAACTACACTATAAAATATTACAAATTCATTCCGTACACAAGGTGTCCAGTCCGGCAAATATAATCATTTTTTCACAGAATATCTTATTTCCCGGCCACAAGATTCTTTTTTCAATCCCCGTTCATGCGACAAATCATAAGAAACGATGCCGGAAACGGCATCTTAAAAAAACGGAATCGAGGCCGTCGGATTTCAGATCGTAATTCCGGGCGGGCGATTTAAAAAAAATCGCAACCTCTCCGCCCGCTCACGCCAACCGCGTCGTCCGGGATTCGGGAAGCAGCCGCATCGCGGAAAAATCGATCCCTTCGAGCACCACAACGCCCGGACGCCGCCCCGGCGCGATCTCCCCCAGTTCATCGCCGAAACCCAACGCCGCCGCACCGCCCGCCGTCACCCACAGCAGGCGTTCGGCCAGCGGAACCCCATCGCCCAGCAGACGCAGTTCGTCGACGAGCGACAACGCGCCGTTCGAAGCCAGCGAATCGGTTCCCACACAGATATTCAACCCGTTCGCCCGCAGCAGCTCCACCGGCGGGCGCAATCCCGAGATATACCGGTTCGAGCCCGGGCAGAGGCACCACCACACGGGTGCCGTGAAGTGCGCCGTCACGCGGTCGATCGTCCGCTGCGTCACGCAGCAATTGTGGACGAGCAGCACGCTGCGAGTGGGCGGGACGCTCCCGACGAGCCGTTCGACCGGCGAGCCGTAATGCAGGAAATCGCACCGCCAGCCCCGCTCGGCATACCATGCCGCCAGCTCCCCTTCGCCGCGGTAGAGCGCCTCCTCGGCCGGCGACTCCATGAAATGGATCGACAGCGGAGCGTCGCCCCCGCTGCAAATTCTGCGGAAAAGCGCATCGGGGACGGAATAGGTCGAATGCGGCGTGAGCGACGTGGCGGCATGGCGCAGCAGCCCGTCGACAGGGGCCGTCGACACGGACTGCAAGCCGAAAAGTTCGGCGAACGTGCGGTAGCGGATCGCGCTGCGCGCCTTCACAGCGAACGTACTCTCGCCATTGGCCACGTCGCCCACGGCCGCCACGCCCTCGCGCCACATGCGGGCGTCGGCCGCCTCGATCGCCCGCCGCCGCTGCTCCTCGTCGAACCGTCCGCGCTGCGCGCCCATACCCCGCGCGAACGCGGCGAACCCGCCGCCCGCGGGAATCGCACCGCGCAGGCAGGACAATTCCAAATGACAGTGGGCGTTGACCATCCCCGGCAGCAGGATGCCGGAGTAGAACTCCACGCCAGCCTGTCGGTCGGGATCGCGCCACGTATCGACGCCGACGACCGTACCGTCGTCAGCGAGCGTCAGCAGCGGCCGGGGCCGCAGTCCCGAGCGAGTCAGCAGGTAGTGCGACGCGATCCGGCGCGGGGAGGGGGTTACAGAAATCATCGGCAAAAATCTTGATGTTCAACTGACGCAGGAAGAGGCTGTCGACCGCCTCGGCGGCATCGGGGGTATAGACCACCCGCAGATTGCGGACGGTCATGTGCGGTCGCTTGGGTTTCGGACTGCGGATCTCGTAGAGATCGAGCACCAGCCGCCGCATCGAAGTGTCGGCCTTCATCTCGCGGCGGTACTCCGCCGCACGGCGGCGTGTCAGATAGGTCGGCGACACATTGACCCGACGGTCGTCGGCCCGCTCGAACCAGACGCTGGCACGCAGCTGCGTATTCTCGTCGAGCGAATCGATCAGATAGTCGAACGCGATCGTATAGTCGCCCGGACGGATGCTGTCGAAGACGAAACGGAGCCGCGCCGTGTCGCGCAGCCGCGTGACGCGGACGAGCGAGTCGGCGTAGAGCGTGCGGCGGAACGTGCGGCGCGCGACGTTGTCGATCGTATCCAGAATCGACACCTCGCGGTCGAGATGCTCCGCCTCGGTTTCGAGCAGTTTGATCGCCTGCTCGACCACATCGCTCAGGCGGGCGCTCTTGCGCTTGGAGAAGTTGCCGATCGTATACTGCACGTCGGCCGTCGTATAGCCGTACTTGGCGAAGATCGGCTCGTAGAGATTCAGCGAATCGGGCCGCATCCCCCGATGCTGCATGTAGGCATTCGAGAGGAATGCGTCGTGAAAGATGAGCGCGAGCTGCTCGTCGGGGATGATCTTGTATCCCGAACAAGCCAGCAGCAGGCCCGATACCAATATATATATAAATCGTTTCATATCCCGTTCGTTTTCAACAGTCGTTTTCCCGCTTCGGCACGGCCGAAACAGGACCTTGTCATTGCGCCGTGCGGCCGGCGGCCATGTCGTCCGCACGAACCGCGCGCCGCACCGTCACGGCCGTCATCGCCCCCACCACGACCGCGAAAGCCGCCACGACGGCCGCCACGTCGCCCCCGCGCAGCAAGACGGGGTAGCTCTTGACCAGAAAGCTGTCGGCCGGAATTTCGATCACGCCGAAATGCTGCTGCACGAGGCACAGCCCCACGCCCAGCACGACGCCCGCACCGGCACCCAGCGCGCCGATCAGCCCCCCTTCGAAGAAGAAGATGCGGCGGACGAACCGCGTATCGGCCCCCATGGCGCCCAATGCGACGAACTCCGGCCGCTTGTCCAGCACGAGCATCACCACCGTCCCCACGATCGAGAACGACGCGATGACGAGCACCAGCAGCGAAATGAGGAAGATGCCCCACTTCTCGTACTGCATGATCGTGTAGAACGAAGCGTTCAGCTCGTCGCGCGTGCGCACCTCGAACGCCCCGCCCGCCGCCTCCGCCACGCGCCGCTTCACCTCCGCCGGACGTGCGCCGCGGGCCACGCGGACCACGGCCGCCGACGCCCGATCGGGATAGGAGAAGAGCTCCTGCGCCAGCCTGAGCGAGGTGAAGAGGTAGCGGCCGTCGGTCTGGGCGTCGGCCGCGAAGACCCCCGCCACCTCCGCCTGCCGACGCGTGTAGCCCTCGACGGGCAGCAGCGACGAGAATCCGGTGCGGCGCAGGGCGTAGAGCACGCCATCGGACTCGCCCAGCGAGCGTAGTCCGAGTTCGTAGGCCACGCCGCGGCCGACGACGAGCCGGTCGAGATCGCCCAGCCGGACGGCGTAGTCGCCCGCCGTAATGCACTCGGCCACGGGAACCACCCGATCGTAACCGTCGGCGACGCCCCGCACCGTCACCATCGCCTGACGGCCGCGGTACTCCATGAGCGCGCTCTGTTCGAGCGCCAGCGACACCGCCTCCACGCCGGGAAGCCGCCGCAGCGCGGCCGTATCGAGCGATTCGATCCCGAACGTCTGCCCCTCGCGGGGCGTGAGCGTCAGATCGGCGTCGAAATGCGAATTCATCGACCGCACCAGTTGCTCGAAGCCGTTGAAAACCGACAGCAGGACGATCATCGCCGCCACCGGAACGGCCACGGACACGACGCTCACGCCGGCGATCAGATTGATCACCGAGTGGGACTTCTTCGAAAAGAAGTAACGTCGTGCGAACCAGCCGGCGAGCATCCCGTAGCCGCGTTACTTCTCCTCGCGGAGCAACTGGTCGATATTGTCGATATACTCCAACGAGTCGTCCAGAAAGAACTGAATCTCGGGGACGGTCTTCAACTGGTTGTGGACGCGCTGTCCCAGACTGCGGCGCAGCAGCCAGTTCTGCTTGTCGAGTACGGCCATCACCGCCGTGCTGCGGTCGAAGGGGAAGACGCTGACGTAGATCTTCGCATAACCGAAATCGGGCGAGACGCGCACGGCCGTGACCGTGACCATCGCCCCTTGCAGAAACGAAGCGGCCTCCTTCGAGAAGATGTCGGCCATATCGCGCTGTATCTGTCGGGCAATCTTCTGTTGCCGCATCGATAGGTTCTCTGTCATAAGTATCTATTTCTGTGGTTTTTCTCCGAAATCGAATCCCGCCTTCATCTTCTCCCGTTTCTGCCGCTTCACGGTCCACGACTTGAATTCGGGGGCGAAGCGGTAGGCTACGCCGATACGCACCATCAGGTTGTCCATCGGCGAACGCTGGGGCGTATACCAGAAGGGGTTCTCGGCGCCGTCGACCGCATTGTCGTAATATTTGTTGCGATTGCGCAGGATGTCGGAATAGCCGAAATAGTAGCGTGCGCCGGCGCTCACCTCGAAGCGCCCGATCAACACCGCGAGCCCCGCGCCGCCCGCCAGGCCGTACCCCCAGCGGTTGTCGCGTGCGGTCTTGAATTCGTACTTGCCGCGCCACGGTTCGACGCCGTTCTCGCGGGCGACGTCGTTGACGTAACTCGAATCGAAATTATAGGAGAAGGTCAGCGCCGCTTCCAGATAGACGCGCAGGTGACGCCGCGCCAGATAGAAGTGGGGCTGCCACACGAGCGGCACCACGAACGAGTTGAGCTTGCGCGTATAGTAGACGTAATCGGCTTCGTTCTCGGTGGTCGAGGCGAAGGGCGCATAGGCGAACCCTCGCTGCAAGAATTCCAGATCGACACCGACGCACCCCACGAAACGCGTGGCCGAATAATAGCGCCACGAGAAACCGCCGGAGAAGCGTCCGCCGACGGATTTCGTCTCCTGCGCAGGGTAGAAGCGGGCCGTACCCGTCCCGAAACCGCCGAAGACGCCGACCGTGTGCTGCGCACGGGCCGCGGAGGCCGCGAGCAACACGGACGCACAAAGAGTTATGAACTTCATCGTTTTCATCGTACACATTTAGAACGAGTTGCCGAATCCTCCCAACGCACCGCCCATGCCGCCGGATCCGCCCATGCTACCCAGACCGCCCATCGCGCCGCCGAAGCCCATGCCCGACGAAGACTGCCCCTGTTGGTCGTCCTTGCGGTTCTTGCGGTTCTGCTGCTGCTCGTCGAGGTATTTCGACAGCCGCTGCATCTCCTGCTGTTCGAGCTGTTCGATCAGCGACTCCATCGTAATGGGGGCGAACAGTTCGTTCATGTCGATATCGAGTTCGACCTCCCAGTTCTCCTTCGTGGCGAAGGTCGACTCGCCGTCGGCGTTGACATACATCTCGGCCCGCTCGGGCTGCCGCCGTTCGACCAGGTTGCCCGAATCCCAACGCCCGTTGCCGTTGAGATCCTCGATGACGCGCAGCCGGATTTCGCCCGCCGGCACATAATCGAACCGCAGATCGCCCGTCGTGACGTCGCGCCGCTCCTGCAACAGGCCGTTCGACCCGTTGAGCAGCTGCACGACATACTTCGCATCGGGAGCCTTGCCCTCGACGTGCAGCCGGATCGTGGCGAATTTCTCGGGGTCGGCCACCGTATAGGTACCGCGCAGCGAGTCGTTCTGTTCGTTGGCGATATTCTCGAAAGCACCCGGCGGCACGAGCAGCTCGTACTTGCCGCCCAACTGCCAGTCGGATTTCAGCCGCCAGACACGCATGTTGGCCGTATCGCGTTCGAACCGCACCTCGGCAGGACGCGGTTCGGGCTGCTGCTCGGTGGTATAGGTGAGCTGCACGGCCGCGGAATCGAGTTTGCGCAGCGGATAGTCGAACTCTAATTTGAGGTTGTCGAGCGGATTCACGTCGCCCGTGGTCGAGAGGTTGACCTTGAAGGGGTTGGGCTTTTCCGGCTCCTCCCACTCCTCGCCGGCCGCTTCGGCGCGTTTGCGCTCGCGTTCGAGCTTTTCGCGCTCCTTCTCCTCCGACTTGCTCTCGATATACCGCCATGCGAGTTTCAGCGGTTCGGTCACCTCCTGCAACCTGTTGACCGTATCGTGTTTGAAATAGGTGATCTCGCCCTTGATCGTATCGGGAAGCGAGACCGAGGGCACGTCGAACCACAGGGCCACCGTATCGCGCCCCACGGTCTGGGGATCCCAGATGACCCGCTCGGCGGGGATGCTGTCGAACCGCAGGCCGGTGACTTCGGGATGCGCGGCGCCGAAATAGAGCATGGCCTTGTGCCGTGCGGGACGTTCCGACTGCTGGAGCGTCTGCCGTTTGAAGGCTACGTCGGTGAACATCCGCATGAAGACCTGCGGATCGGCCGTGACGTAATGGCGCAGCGAGTCGTACCAGACCGAAAAGTCGGGCATCAGCGCGGGGTTGATCAGACTGTCCAGAAAACCCACCTTGTCGATCGACGGTTCGTACATCTGGTTGTCGTTGGTATCCTGGAAGGCGTAGACGCGGTAGGGAACCGGTTTGAGGTTCTGCGCCAGGAAAATGCCGTTGGTCTCGGCGCGGGCGATGACCTGCGGCTTGTAGTTGAACAGCGTCGAATCGTACTCTTTGGGTTCGGGAACCGAGTCGGCGATGTAAAAGTAGATGAAGCTCTTGCTTACGCTGTCGGCCTTGTAGGCGTCGACCGTATAGCCCGACAGCACCATCGAGTCGATCTCGGGTCCGGTCGAAAAGACGTAACGCATCGAGTAGAGGGGGTTGCCCTCGTTGTTGTCGCAGATCGCGCTGCCGAAATTGAGCGCATAGGTGGTATTCTCCCTCAGCGTATCGCGCAACTGAACGGAGATTCCCCGCCCGCGCAGGGTGATGGTGGGTTTCTTCTTCATCTGCGGCGAGGTGAAGAACTCCTTCTGCTGATCCTTGATCTGAACGAACTCGTCGAACTCGATATAGATCTTGCGATCCTTGAAATTGGTCGTGAAGTTGTCGGGCGTCATCAGCGTGATGACGGGGGGCAGCGTATCCTTCGGGCCACCCGTGGGCGTCATGATCGTGGCGCAGCGCCACAGAAACGCCGTACAGAAGAAGACTGCGAGCGCCGCGCGCCCCAGCAGCGGGACGAAGCCCCGTCGTTTGTCCTTATCGCTTGTTCTCATCGCCGTATATTCCGATTGTCGACGCCCGACCCCTGCGAACCGGACGAATCGCCGCCCGTTTCACCACCGGTCTCACCGCCAGTCTCGCCACCAGTTTCGCCGCCGGTCTCGCCGCCGGGATTGTCGGGCTCCTCGACATAGAAGTCGTTGAACATCCGCCACGTGCCGTCGACATATTTTTTCATCTGTTTCCACGGGCGGAAGATGACCGACGTGAAGAGCTGCGGCAGATTCTCGCCCAAATCCTGCTGCCGATAACCGTAGAGCCGGTTCTCGGTATCGACCGCCACGACCACGACGGGCGTACTGCCCACCCGCATCAGCAGCAGATCCATGTCGACCGAGTCGACGCGGTAGGCCGTACCTTGCACGGGCGAAACGCCCGCCTCGTCGGTTCCCTTGCGCGTAAGGACGCCGTTCAACGCATCCTCGTAGGAGGCGACCGTCCACGTCACGGTGTCGGCCTCGAAGGCATAGGCGACCACCCCCTGCGCCGGTTTCAGCTCGGCGGCCGACTCCGTCTGCACCCAACTTTTGAGGATCACGTCGGTATCGTAACCCACGCTCTTGAAACAACCGCCCAGCAGCAGCGCGGCGGCGGCATATAGTATCGTCCGTTTCATTTCGTCTTTCCTAACAGGTTATCGCGCAGTTCGCCCATCGTAAGCCCCAGCACGGGATGAGGCCGCTGGCGCAGTACTTCGCACAGCGGCGTGAGGACGAACTCGCGCTCGGCGATACCCGGATGCGGGATCGTCAGTTCGGGCGTGGAGATCACCTCGTCGTCGTAGAGCAGGATGTCGATATCGATCGGCCGCGAGACGTAACGCTGCCCCGTAGCGGCCCGTTCGACCGCCTCGGCAGCACGGTTGCGCCCCAGCTCCCGCTCGATGCGGTGCACCTCGGCGAGCACCTCGTGCGGCGCGAGATCGGTGTCGGCCACCAACACCTGATTGACGAACGGCTGTTCGGCCTCGAAGCCCCACGGGGCGCTCCCGTAGCAATGCGAACAGCGCAGCACGGCTCCGATGCGGGCGTTGACCAACCGCTGTGCCGTGCGCAGACGCTCCTTCACGTCGCCGACGTTGCCTCCCGTCAAAAGTACCACACGTGCCATAATCTCCTCCCTATTTTCGTCGAATCTGTTTGCTGACGCTCAGCGCGAAGTGCGTAAAGACGATCGTCGGATTGCCGTTCTGCGTGATCTGACGCATCGCCCGTTCGATCTCGTCGAGCAGGAACTCCACGTTCTCGTTGCCGATAAAGGGGGCGAACTTCCCGCAAAAATCGGCTTCGGCGCCCCACAGGTAGCTGATGTCGGCCAATCCGGCGTGGAGCATGTAGCTCTCGCGCAGCAGACGCGCCGCGTGGCGCAGGAACACCCGCTGCTGTTCGCGCGAGAGATGCGCCACCTCCTCGGCCCACGACACCAGTTCGAGGTGTTTGTCGTTGTAGCTCAGCCGCATGAGCGAGCAGAACAGTCCGAAACAGTCGCGCGTCAGTTCGTCGTCCTCGCCCGCCAGCAGCCGTTGCAACGTCAGATAATCGCCTCCGGCCAGCCGCGCGAGGTTGTGCAGCCGCGCTGGATCGCTCTGGCCGTGCCGCGCCGCCACCGCCTCCAACACCTCGGTCGAAATGCGCGGAACGGCCACCTCCTGCGTGCGCGACAGGATCGTCTGCAACAGCCGGTCGGGAGCCTCGCTCACCAGCAGGAAAACGGTCTTCTCCCACGGCTCCTCCAAAATTTTGAGGATCTTGTTGGCAGCCTCCTCGTTCATCGTCTCCGGCAGCCAGACGAGCATCACCTTGTATTCCGCCTCGAAACTCTTGAACGAAAGCTTGCGGATGATCTCGTCGGCCTCGCGGGCCGAAATCGCGCCGCGCAGCGTCTTGCCCAGGTCGAGCGCGTCGTACCACTCCTGCGGCGAGAAATAGCCGTTCGAGCGGGCGAATACCGTGCGGAACAGCGGCAGGAAGGCATCCGACGTAATCACTTCGCCCGACTTCTTGCCCTGCTTGTTGACCGGAAAGACCAGATGCAGGTCGGGATGCGCGAGGGCTGCGATCTGCCGGCAGTCGGGACAGACGCCGCACGAATCGCCGTCGGCGCGGTGCCGGCAATTGAGGTACTGGGCGTAAGCCACCGCCAGCGGCAGCGTGCCCGCACCCGCCGCCCCCGTAAAGAGCTGCGCATGGCTCACGCGCCCCGCCGCGACGCTCGCAACCAGTCGCCGTTTGAGCTCCTCCTGACCGATAATATCCCGAAACTGCATCTTGCGTCAACGTTTTTTATTCCGCTTCACCGCCCGCACCGTCTGCACGACGGCGATCGCGACCAACCCCATGACCGAGGCGGCCAACACGCCGTTGCGCACGACGCCCGGCTCGCTGTAAAGCGCCCGGACGCCCACGATGAAAATAGCGAAACTCAGCGACAGAATCAACAACTTATTCTTGGTTTCCATCTTTTTCTCAATTCATCGTTTCACGACCGATCGCAACAGCCGCCCCACGTCGATATGCTCGCGCCGCACGGCGAACAGGCCGAACAGACCGAACAACACGCCGTTCACCGCATATTCCGCGCCGCGCACGGGGAGCCAACGCGCGAAAACCGCACTGGCGAAGAAAACGCCCAACCCCAGCGCGACATACTCGCCGATACGGCGCAGGTCGTAGGGCGTGGGGTAATAGCGCCGGTTGAGCCAGTAGCTCACCCCGACCATCGCCGCTTCGCTCGCGAGCCGCGCCCACGCCGCGCCCACGTAACCCAGCGCCGGAACGAGCGCCACGTTCATCACGACGGTGAAGAACAACCCCGTGAAGGTGACCCACACGGCCAGCTGCGTCCGCTCCTCGCGCTTGTACCAGAACGAGAGGTTCAGCCACACGCCGCTCAGGACATTGGCCCCCAGCACCACCGGCAGGATGAAGATCCCCTCGCGGAAATCAGCCCCCACGATCAGGGAGAAGAGATCCTTGAAGAGGGCGATGCCCAGAAAGATGAACATCGAGGCCATCACGTAGTATTTCATCGCCGCGGCGTTCATCGCCACGAAGTCGCTCTTGCGGTAGTCGGCCAGAAAAAAGGGTTCGGCCGCCAGGCGGTACATCTGCGTGAAGAGCATCATCACCACCGCGATCTTGGTAATGGCGCCGTAAACCCCCAACTGCGCCATCGCCCCCGCAGGGACGAGGTACTTGATCATCTGCCGGTCGATGAACTCGTTGGCCGTACCGGCTACGCCGCTGACGAGCAGCGGCAGCGAATAGACCAGCACCGCGGCCAGCAACCGGCGGTCGATGCGCGGCACCGTGCGGTCGGTCGTCAGCAGGATGACATTGAACGTCACCGCGCTGGCGATGAGGTTGGCCACGAAAACCCACCCGACGCCGAAGGGCGTACCGTAGAGTCCGGCCAGTGCGAACCCGATGGCCAGCGCGACGTTGACCACCACGCCGAGCGCCTTGATCCCCACGAAAGTCATCGCCCTGCCCTGTTCGCGCAAACGCGAGAAGGGCAGGCACGCCGCCACGTCGAACCAGACGACGGCGGCCACGAGCAGCACGTACTCCGGATGCGCCACGTAGGCTTCGCCCATCCACTCCGCCACGCGCTCGCGGCCGAAGGCCGTCAGCAGGAAAAAGAGCGAGGCCGCGAGCAGCGTCACGCCCCACGCGGTGGCGAACAGGCGCCGTTTGCCCGCCCGCGCCCGTGCGGCGATCTCGCCCTCCGTGCCGCCCGCAGCCGCGGCTGCGGCGTCGGCCTTGGCCGCAAAGCGGAAATAAGCCGATTCGAGCCCCATGGTGAGCACCACCAGCGCGAACGGAATCAACGCATAGACGTCGGTAACGATGCCGTAAGCCTCCGGCTCGAACACCCGCGTGAAGACGGGCGTGAGCAGGTAGCTCAGAAAACGCACCGCAATGGTGCTGATACCGTAAACGGCGGTCTGTTTGGCCAGCTTTTCAAGCATCTCTTCTCAATCACTCCCGCGCACAAGGCGTTTTATCCTGCAAAGATACGAATAAGCGAGAGCAATGTCAAATTTATTTGAACATTGCCGAGCGGGAGTATCTTCGGCATCAGCCAAAGATACGATTAAGCCGAGCGCAATGCAAATTTATTTGCTTTTTGCCGAGACGAAGTACCCAAGGCGTCAGCCAAAGGTACGAACCAGCTGCGGCATCTCCTGCTGCGCGTTTCCAAAAAGAACGTAACGAAGGGTTTTTTATGGTGCGAAGTTGACCGTATTGTTTTTTTTCGTATATTTGCATCAATTGGAAAATAATGAACTTAAATGCCGAAGTTGTATGACAACAAGGTAGACGTAGCGAAAAAACCCGGCTGGCTGAAAATTCGCCTCCACCGCACGACGCAATTCGCCGAGGTGGACCGGATCGTTCGGGAACATGCCCTGCACACGATTTGCAGCAGCGGGATGTGCCCCAACAAAGCCGAATGCTGGAGTCGCCGGACAGCTACCTTCATGATTCTGGGCGATGTCTGCACACGGAGCTGCCGTTTCTGCGCCACGCGCACGGGACGTCCGCTTCCGCCCGACGATGCAGAGCCCGGGCAACTGGCCCGCAGCGTGAAGCTGATGGGTCTTCGGCACGTTGTCGTAACATCCGTTACACGTGATGATCTGCCCGACGGAGGCGCCCGCCACTGGGCTGCCGCCGTCGAAGCCATCCGTCGAGAGAATCACGACGCAACGATCGAGCTCCTTATTCCAGATTTCGACGCCCGCCCCGAGCTGTTGGACACGGTGGCGGCGGCGAAGCCCGATATTATCGGGCACAACATCGAAACCGTCGAGCGACTCACCCCGCAGGTGCGTTCGCGCGCCCGTTACGCGACCTCGCTCCGCACGCTGGAGCTGCTCGCACGACGCGGCGCCGCGACCAAAAGCGGCCTGATGCTCGGCCTCGGCGAAAGCGATGACGAGGTGTTGCAAACGCTGCGCGACCTGCGCCGGGCAGGAGTGCGGATCGTCACCCTCGGCCAGTATCTTCGACCTACATTGGAGCACTATCCCGTTGCGGAATACATCACTCCTGAGAAATTCGAAGCGTACCGGCAGCAGGCGCTCGCCATGGGATTCGATTACTGCGCGAGCGCACCGATGGTGCGTTCGTCGTATCGGGCCCAGGAAGCGCTCGCAGCAATTAAAAATGAGAAATCAGAGACGAGGCATTAGCCGCCGCCCGAATTCCCGAACGGGGAGGAGGTTCCGGTCCGTTTCTGATTCGCCGTTTTTAATTTTTAACTTGACTCGTATGTTGACTGTTCGGACGATCGACCTGGGGCGTATGCCCTACCGCGACTGCTGGGAGTACCAGCAGCGGCTGTTCGACGTCCTCACGGCGCGCAGGGGCGATGCCTCGGACGAGGCGGGCTGGCTCCTGACGGTCGAACATCCGCCGGTCTACACGCTCGGCAAGAGCGGCAAGGCGCAGAACCTGCTCGTGGGAGAGGAGTTCCTGCGGGCCAAAGGAGCCGAGTACTACCACATCGACCGCGGGGGCGACATCACCTTCCACGGCCCCGGACAGGCGGTCTGCTACCCGATTCTCGACCTCGCCAGACTGGGAATCGGCCTGAGGGAGTACATCTTCCGACTGGAAGAGAGCGTCATCGAGGTCGTGGGCCGCTACGGCATCCGGGGCGCCCGCATCGCAGGCGCTTCGGGCGTCTGGATCGTCGAAGAGGGCGCCGCGCCGCGCAAGATCTGCGCAATAGGCGTCCGCGCATCGCGTTTTGTTACCATGCACGGCTTCGCCCTCAACGTCTCGACCGACTTGGAGTGGTTCGGCCTGATCAATCCCTGCGGATTCGTCGACAGGGGCGTGACCTCGATCGAACGCGAGACGGGGCGCACGGTGCCGATGGACGAAGTGAAGAAATCGATTGTAACCGTTTTAAGCGAGAAATTAGATGTTAAAATATATAATAAGTAAACAGTATGCCTATAGAAAAAAGATGGGTTGTCAAACCGCAAGGCGACCCCGCGACCGTGGAGGCGCTCGCCTCTGCGCTGCGGATTCCGCCCGTGTTGGCTAACCTGCTCGTACAAAGAGGCATAGACACCGAAGAGAAGGCACATTCGTTTTTCAATCCGCAGCTCTCGGACCTCCACGACCCCTTCCTGATGAAGGACATGGACCGCGCCGTGGAGCGTGTCGAGGCAGCCGTCCGCAACCAGGAGAAGATCATGGTCTACGGCGACTACGACGTGGACGGAACGACGGCCGTGGCGCTGGTCTACAAGTTCCTGCGGCACATCGGCCACCGCAACCTGCTCTTTTACATACCGGACCGCTACACCGAAGGGTACGGTATCTCCGTCAAGGGAATCGATTACGCCGCCCGCAAGGGGGTGACGCTCATCATCGCCCTCGACTGCGGCATCAAAGCCACGGAGAAGGTAGCCTATGCGAAGACTCAGGGCGTGGATTTCATCATCTGCGACCATCACCTCCCCGCCGAGGAGATTCCCCGTGCGGTAGCCGTTCTCGATCCGAAACGCACCGATTGCACCTACCCGTTCGACGAGTTGTCGGGCTGCGGCGTAGGATTCAAGCTGGTGCAGGCCTATGCGATGAAAAACGGGATGCCTTTTTCGTCGATCGCGCCGCTGCTGGACCTGCTGGTGGTGAGCATCGCCTCGGACATCGTGCCGCTGGTGGGCGAAAACCGCATCCTGGCCCATTACGGGCTCGAACTGCTCAACCGCGCGCCGTCGAAGGGTCTGCTGTCGATCATCAAGATCTGCGGACTGAACAAGCACTCGATCACCATCGACGACATCGTCTTCAAGATCGGGCCGCGCATCAACGCCGCCGGCCGTATGCGGATGGACGAAAACGACGAAAACGCCGCGCCGTCGGGCGGATACGCCGCCGTGAACCTGCTCGTCGAGAACAACGAGAGCGACGCCGAAGACTACGGGTCGATCATCGACGCCTTCAACCAGGACCGCAAGTCGATCGACCGCCACGTGACGCAGGAGGCGCACGAGATCATCGAGAGCGACCCCGAACTGAAAAACCGCAAGAGCACGGTCATCTACAATCCCAGGTGGATGAAGGGCATCGTCGGTATCGTCGCGTCGCGCCTGATCGAGACCTACTTCCGGCCGACGGTCGTCCTGACGCAGAGCAACGGCTTCGCGACGGGTTCGGCCCGTTCGGTGCCGGGCTTCGACCTCTATCAGGCCGTGGAGTCGTGCGCCGACCTGCTGGAAAACTTCGGCGGGCACATGTACGCCGCAGGGCTCACGATGCGGCCGGAGAACGTCGGGGAGTTCACGCGGAGGTTCAACGCCTACGTCGAAGAGAACATCGATCCGCAGATGCTCGTTCCGCAGGTGGACGTCGACGCCGAACTGCTCTTCTCGGAGATCACGCCCGCATTCCGCCGCGAGCTGAAACGGTTCGAACCTTTCGGGCCGGGCAATGCGGCGCCGATCTTCGCCACGCGCAGCGTCAGCAACCGCGGCGACGCCAAACTGGTGGGGGCCGAGTGCGAACACCTGCGCATGGACCTCACGCAGCGGCAGAAGCCCAACACGACGTTGCAGTGCATCGCCTTCCAGCAGCCGGAGCATTTCGAATGGATCCGGTCGGGGCGGCCGGTGGACGTATGCTATCAGATCGTGGAGAACCACTACCGCGGCACGGTCTCGACGCAGCTGCGCATCAAGGACATCAAGCGGGTGGAGAAATAGCGCGAAAGCGCATCGCTGCGAATCGGGGTGCGGATTTCGAATCCGCACCCCGATCGTTTAACAGGAAATCATGCCTCGCGGCCTCTGCTCCGGCGGCAAAGCAGACGCTTCATGCCGTAGAAGATCGCCGTCAGCAGGACGGCCGCCACGAGAGCCGCCACACTCATCCGTCCCGCCGCGAAAGGCTCGTCCGCGAAAGGCTCGTCCGCGAAAGGCTCGTCCGCCACCCCGCGGCTCAGAAAAGCGAGGGCCGAGAAGAAGTAGAGGCCGACGAAAACATACAGGAACAGCGCCAGCGGCCTGCGCACCGATTCGCGCGGACGCGGCACCTGCGCACCCGCGTTCAGTTCGGGGTACCACCGCCCGACGACGTCGTCGTTGAAGAAGGCGAAGGCGAAGGCGGCCGCCAGCGCATAGACCATCGTCCACACGAGCGACAGCCGTTCGTCGGGCTGCTGAGATTCCGACGGCAGAAGGGTCATCAGCCAGAAAAAAGCAACCATTTCGTTAAGCCGAGCGCAATCGAGTTTACTCAAATTGCCGAGGCGAGAAATGGGCGAAAGAAATTCAACGCATTGAAAGCGAATTCGTAGACTTTGTACGGTCTCTCCATAGCTGTCCTTAATTTAGTTTTTCCGGCTCCGTGCGAAGGGGGGGGGCGAAGAGATGATCCAGCAGGGCGAATACCAATGCGACGACGAGGCTGCACCCCAGCATCCGCACCGGCGAATAGGGTTCGCGCCAGAGCCAGAGCGTGCAGGCGGTGTCGATCACGAAGAGTCCGACGAACCACATCAGCGTCCTCACGAGAAAACGGGAAGTTCGAGTCATAAAATAGCGTACTTAGTCAGGCTACAAACCCTCGCAATCCGGAACGAAGCCTACGGCCGGAACCTCGCCCAATAAACCAACCCATCGGCCAACATCAATGCGCTCGTCACGAACAAGGCATTACCCAAACACCGGCCGGCCGGAAACGGGGAAACTCCACAACTCTGATAAGCGTAAAACAAGAACAGAAAGAAGAATACGAAGATACTCTTCTTGATGCATAATCTGATCATTCCACTTCGTTCCATCGACTTATTCCGGATTTGACGTCAGCACAAATATAAATAGAACGCCCCTATATTTCAAATATTTCGATATTTATTTCAGATATTATTTATTTATATATTGATTCGGACTTCATAAAACAATCTTTGCAAATTAACCGAAAACCGCATATTCGGTTACACATCGTAACAGCGATCCGACAGGACAGGAGGGCTTCCGAACCGCGATTCCGCCCCATCCGCAGGCAGTAGGCCTTTTGCAGCGTCGTGCTTCGTCCGTAAAATCCGGCCGCGGATTCCTCCTCAATGACAATACGGCCCTTGCCGCGCGGAAAATGCAACGCCGCGGTACAACCGACATCGAGAGAGAACCCGGTCTGCAAAAAAAGCCCCGCCGAAAGGCGGGGCCGAAATCAACGTTTTCGTTAAGCCGAGCGCAGAGCCGAACTTGTTCAGGCTATGCCGGGGCGAGAAAACGACTGTTGAAAACAAACGAACGATGAAATTCAACCTTTTCGGTAAGCGGGAGCGGAAGCCGTCTGCGGATTATGCCGGTGCGGAAAAGGAGCGTTGAAAACAGACCATATGGGAAGAAAATCTTTCGAAAAAGCCGGCGGCCTTTCGCCGGAACGCATCCGGCAGATGGACGCCGACATCGCGCAGGCGCTTTCGTCCGAACGGGAGACCGGCGGAGTCGATGTGCCGTCGCTCAAACTGCTCGACGCGATCGACGCCAAGATCCGCCGGCGCAACCGCCGGTCGGTCGCAGGTGCCTTCGCGGCGGTGTGCCTGCCGCTCGTCGCGCTCTGCCTGACGGCGTTTGCGGAGTTGTACGGCTGGGGGCATGAACCCGTGATGCGGAGCGTGCAGGTGCCGGCGGGCGAGCATCTGCGGGTGTTGCTGGCCGACGGTTCGGCCGTGACGCTCAATGCGTGCAGCGAGCTGCGCTATCCCGAACGCTTCGCACGCCGTCGCCGCGAGGTGCGGCTGGTGCGCGGCGAGGCTTTCTTCGAGGTGGCGCACGATGCTTCGGCACCCTTCACGGTCGAGACCGACGACGTGTCGGTCGAGGTGCTCGGAACGAAATTCAATGTCAACGCCTACGACAAGGAGGTGACGACCGTCTATCTCAAAGAGGGGAAGGTCCGCCTGACCGAGCGGGTGACGGGGCGGCAGAACCGGTACCTCATGGCGCCCGACGAGATGCTGGCCGTCGACCGGAACGCCCGCACGTGCCGTGCCGTGCGGCCGGCCGGGAAGTCGGCTCCCGAAGCATGGCTGCACAACAACTACGCCTTCACGAACGCGCCGTTGGAGGATGTCGTGGAGTTCCTCGAACGGCATTATGCCGTCGAGATCGAGGTGGCCGACGCGCGCATTCTCCAATACAGCTACACGATGGAGTTCTACAACGAGACGATCGACGAGGTGCTTTCGGTGATGTCGCAGATCACGCCGATCCGCTATTCGCGTGTCAACGACCGGATTACCGTCCGAGCTGCCCGATGATTTATACCCGACTGAACAGATAACCTAACTTTATCATTATGAATCTATTTAGACTTCCTTGCGGAATTCCGTGGGGAGGGGCGAGACGGCTCGTGCTTACGCTGGCCTGTCTGTTCGCCCTCTCCGGTCTCTCCGCGCAGAACGTGACGCTCCGCTTCGAGCGGGCGAAGCTGAAAACCGTGATGGACGAAATCACGAGGCAGTGCGACCTGAGTTTCGCGTACAGCCGCGAAGTGGTCGATGCCGACCGGATCGTCAGTATCGATCTGAAAGACGCGCCGATCGATGCGGCGTTGCAGAGCCTTTTCCCGTCGGGGAACGGGATCGACTATGCGATCAAGAACCGCAAAATCCTGCTTTCGGCCGGTAAACAGTCCTTGCATGTCGACACCGTTGTCTCGGGACGGGTGGCCGACGACCAGAACCGCCCGCTCGTAGGGGCGACCGTGGTCGTGGCGGGCACTTCGCAGGGTACGACGACCGATCTCGACGGGAATTTCTCGCTGCGCGTAAATGCTGTTGATCCCGTCCTGAAAGTCGATTATCTGGGCTACGAACCGCAGGAGTTGCGGGTTTCGCCGTCGCAGACGACCTTCGACATCCGGCTCGCGCTTTCATCGAAGGCGATCGATGACGTGGTGGTCGTGGGCTACGGCACGGTCAAGCGGCGCGATCTGGTGGGTGCGGTCGATCAGGTCGACCGGAAGGTCATCGAAGACCGTTCGACCGGAACGCTGGCCCGTGCCTTGCAGGGGCAGTTACCGGGCCTGAACATCACCTTCACCGACAGCAAACCCACGCGCGGGGCGTCGGTCAACGTCCGCGGATCGGGTTCGATCGGTGCGGGCGGTTCGACGCTCGTCCTGATCGACGGTGTGGAGGGCAGCATCAATGCGATCAACCCGCAGGACGTGGAGTCGGTCTCGGTGCTCAAAGACGCTTCGTCGTCGGCGGTGTACGGTGCACGCGGTGCTTTCGGCGTCGTGCTGATTACGACCAAGAGCGCCAAGAAAGGGACGCCCGTCATCAATTACAACGGTTCGGTGACGATCAACCGCCGCACGGTGACGCCCGATGTGGTGACCGACGGTCTGACGTGGATCAACTGGTGGAAGGATTGCTACAACGGTTATTACAACGGTTCGAAGGCGCTCCTGAACCATGTCGATTCGACGATTCCCTATACCGAGACGATCTATCAGGAGTTGATCCGCCGTTCGCAGGACCCTTCGCTGGCGCGCACGACGGCGCTTTCGGGGCACGACCAGTTCGGGTGGGCCTATTACGACTCGACCGACTGGCATTCGCTCTTCTACAAGGACTACAACTGGTCGACCGAGCACAACCTCTCGATTTCGGGTGGCGGCGACCAGGCCGACTACTATATTTCGGGCCGTTTCTACGATATGGACGGCATCTACAAGGTGGGCAACGACAGCTACAAGAAGTACGACGTGCGCGCCAAGGGAACGCTTAAAGTGCGTCCGTGGCTGCGTCTGACCAACAACATGTCGGTCTCGGTGATCGATGCCTACGAACCCAAGCATCAGAAGAACAACTCGCAGATCCCGCGTCTGATCAACCACACGGCTATGCCGCTTTCGCCGGTGAAGAACCCCGACGGTACGTGGACGGCCGCGGCAGCCAAATCGGGCTATGCCGCCTTCTCGGAGGGGACTTCGTGGCGCACGAACGACTATGTCTACCTGCGCAACAAGTTCGACGTGAACATCGATCTGGTGAAGGACGTGCTGACCGCTTCGGCCGACTACTCCTACAACTACACCAACCGCAAGCGCATGGACGCCCAGACGGTGATCGAATACTCGAAAAAGCCGGGCGAGATTCTCTACGAGTCGGAGGCTGCGGGCTCCAATCTCCAAAGCGTCGAATACCAGACGCGCTATCAGTCGGCCAACGCCTACCTGAACTGGTCGCCCAAGCTGGGCGACGACCACACGTTCAAGGCGCTCGCAGGCTGGAATATCGAGAAACAGAAATACGAGACGCTGACGATCAAACGCGAAGGGTTCGTCACCGCTTCCAAACCGTCGTTCGGACTGATGAACGGTACGACGACCGACCCGACCGTCGGTGGATACATCTGGTCTTACGTGGGCGCTTTCTTTCGGCTCAATTACGGTTACAAGGGCAAGTACCTGGCCGAGGTGAGCGGCCGCTACGACGGTTCGTCGAAGTTCCCGACCAACTCCAAATGGGGATTCTTCCCCTCGGCATCGGTGGCGTGGCGCGTGTCGGAGGAGCCGTGGATGAAGTGGTCGGAGGAGTGGCTCGACAACTTCAAGATCCGCCTTTCGGCCGGTTCGATGGGCAACGGCAACGTCGATCCCTACTCCTACACGTCGGAGATGACCGTGGTTACCGCTTCGGACATCGTGCTCGGCGGAGGGCTGCCCTCCTATACGACGGTCGGCAGTACGGTGCCCGTGTCGCTGACGTGGGAGAAGTCGACGACCTACGACCTGGGGCTCGACCTTGATTTCCTGAACAACCGTCTCTCGTTCAGCGGCGACTACTACCGCCGCTACACCACCGACATGTACACGCCCAGCATTTCGCTGCCGTCGGTCTACGGCACCACGTCGCCCAAGGGCAACAACGCCGAACTGCGCACTACGGGCTGGGAGCTGTCGTTCACATGGCGCGACTCGTTCAAGCTGGGCGGCAAGCCGTTCGATTACAGCATCAAGGCGATGGTGTGGGACAACCGTACGGTGGTGACCAAGTACGAGAATGCCACCCGTTCGCTCGGTACGCTCAAAGGCTATATCCAGAACGGCGGTTCGCCCTCGGACTTCTACGAAGGCATGGAGCTGGGCGAGATGTGGGGGTATACCGTAGCCGGGCTGTTCCGCGATCAGGCCGACATCGACTCCTCGGCCACGCACGACTTCACGCAGGCGTCGGACAAGGTGACGCGCCCCGGGCAGGTCAAGATCGCCGATCTCGATCATAACGGCAACATCGATCCCGGCGCTTTCACCGCCGACGATCACGGCGACCTGTCGATCATCGGCAACATCAATCCGCACTACATGTTCGGCGTCAATCTGGCGGCCAACTGGAACGGCATCGGACTGTCGGTCTTCCTGCAAGGCGTGATGAAGCGTGACTGGTACCCCTCGCCCGATTCGGGTTATTTCTGGGGCAAGTACGCCCGTCCGTTCATGTGGGTACTGGGCATTCACAATTATACGGACGACATGTACAGCGAGGAGAAGAACAACTGGGATACGGCTTATTGGCCGCGCATGACGACCTACCAGTCGAACAGTTCCTATTCGTGGACCAAACTGCTCGAAATTCCCAATACCCGTTACAAGCAAAACGCGGCCTACCTGCGCGTGAAGAATATCCAGGTCGACTACACCTTCCCTAAGGCGCTGTGCCAGAAGATCCGTTTGGGCGGGTTGAAGATTTACCTGTCGGGCGAGAATCTCTTCACCTTCACGCCGCTGCATAAATACGCCCCCAACTTCGACCCCGAAGCACTGGGATACGACACCGATTTCTCTTCGACGGCCGGCGACGGATATACCTATCCCGTGCTCAAAAGCGTGACGCTGGGCGTCAACATCACATTCTAATTAGGGAGGAAGAGCATTATGAAAAAATACATTGCAATCCTGTTCGCATGCGTTTTGTTCTGCGCGTGCGAGGATTTCCTGACACAGGAGAACCCCAACAAGATCGAGAGCGAATACTACTTCAAGGACGAATCGTCGCTGGAAATCTATGCCAACGGTCTGACGCGGAGTTTCGCCACGGGCATCAAGAACTTCGTCAACGGCGACAAGAACGCCGATACACACGCATGGGACGGTGCGGCGGCCTATTTCAAGGACAACTATTCGGCCTCCGATGCGTCGAACTGGGGGACGAGCAACTGGTCGCAGCTGCGTTCGATCAACTTCTATCTCGACAATATGCGCAAGGCCGACGCACCGGAAGCTGTGTTGAACCACTACGAGGGTGTGGGGCGTTTCTTCCGCGCGCTGTTCTATTACGCCAAGGTGCGTACCTTCGGTGCCGTGCCCTGGTACGAGAAATCGATCGAGGCGACCGACCAGGAGGCGCTCTTCAAGGATCGCGACAACCGCGAATACGTCTGCCGCAAGATTCTCGCAGATCTCGACTACGCCTGCACCTACTGCTCGACGGCGGCTTCCTACCGCAACCAGGCGTCGTACATCCATCGTTACGTGGCCCTCGCGCTCAAAGCGCGTTTCTGCCTCTACGAGGGGACGATGCGCAAATACCACACGCTCGATCCCTCGACGGGCCGGCCGTGGCAGTCGGACGAGAGTGCGATGTACCTCGGCGAGTGCGTCAAGGCGTGCGAGGCGATCATAGGCGACGGCGTCTACCATTTGACCGACAATGCCGCCGACCGCCGCACGCAGTACCGTGCGATGTTCATCGAGAGCAACGCCACGACGGCCTACGCCAACGAGATCATCTGGGCGCGCAACTACGATTCGGAGCTGAACGTGACCCATTACATGAACTCCTATTTCATCAATCAACAGTATGCCAACTACGCCTTCACGCGGCAGTTCATCAACACCTATCTGATGACCGACGGTACGCCGTTCACCGACAAATATCCCGATTACGACAGCGTCGATTTCACGACCGAGTGTAGCGGCCGCGACTACCGTCTCGCGCAGACGATCCGCACGCCGGGTTTCACGCG
>OLFZ01001072.1_pt1 | contig 25933 bp, 16 predicted proteins | sample 1604861 | NCBI WGS metagenome assembly OLFZ01 (sample SAMEA3888895, study PRJEB22519) | human gut metagenome | biome: human gut; feature: human-associated habitat; material: faeces | place: Denmark | collected 2011 | reverse complement strand
GCAATGATCTGGATTCCTTTCTCTCCACGTTTTACATGGCGGTTAAACTTCTTCTGCCATGCCTGATACCCGGCCACCAGTGTTGCTTCCGGTTTCTGCATGGTGATCAGCAGCGTGTTATTAAAGCTGTAATTATGGAACTTTGACATGGTATTCAGATATTCGGTATATCGCTCCGATGTAAAGATTTCCTTTACTCCCTGCTCCAGCCGTTCCGATATTTCTTTTAACTGTTTTTCTATATTATTTGCCATAAACAAACCCTCCATTTTATGTCCCCGCCAGAGAAAACTCTGACGGGAAATCTTTTATAACTCCTGTTCGTGTTTTTTCTTTGCAGTTTTCTGTGTAACGGTCGGTTCCGCTGTATTCTGCTGTGCCTTCTCCTGCTTTAAGCGTTCCAGAATAGATGGCTTATGAATTCTGTCTGCTGTTTCCGGAAGTTCTTTTTCTTCTACGGCATCCCTGCTGTCTGTGTTACTTCCTTCTCTGCCAATATCCTCATCTGCCATAATCGTCTCATTGCCCTTTTCATCCATGTTCAGCAACGCATTTAACTCGGATAACCGTTCCATCTTTTCATTCAGCTCTGCTTCTTTCGGGAATGGCTTCTTTACCTCTTCCTGTGCAGTAGCAAGCTGCTGTTGTACAGTTTCCAATTTCTGCTCACTTTCCGTCAGCTTCCTGTCAATGGAAGAAAGGGTATTATGGATACGCTGCATATTTCCTACCGGGTCTTTTCCGATCTCCAGCTTATAAGAGCATTTTCCTTTGACCGTCAGTTCAAACGCATTGGAGAACATATTGTAGGAAGCAGATAACGTAAACCCATGATATTCCCCAACCTTTCCGCCGGTGCTGACGGTTTTTAAACCTGCACAGGCGGCGATCAACGCTTCGCCTGCTTCTTTCTTATCTTCATAAAGGACATTCCCTACCGTCATGGCAAACGTGTCATTATCCTGTAAATCCACGCTTTTTACTACCTGCGAATCCACCTGCATTCCGGCAATCCGCTCTTTCAATGCACTGATCTGTACCGGGAAATTCTTTGCAATATCGGATTCCAGACGGTAAATCTGACTGGTATGGTTTGCCTTTAGAAGTTTTAGCTTACTCACCTGCACATCCAGATCCATTTTTTCTTTAATGTACGGATTGCCTGTGGCAAGTGCCTTTATTTCCGCATAGGACAGTGCCGTATCATCCACATCTTCACAAGCCCTAACCGGGGATTTACTGGTCATGATCTGGCTGATGAACTTCTGCTTATTCTCCAAAATCTGCCACATATACGCATCAAAAGTGTTCTCTGTCACATACCGGAATATCTTTACTTTGTCATTCTGGTTTCCCTGTCTTAAGATACGTCCTTCCTGCTGTTCCAGATCAGAGGGCTTCCACGGGCAGTCCAGATGATGCAGGGCGATCAGTCTGTCCTGAATGTTTGTACCAGCACCAAGTTTCGGGGTCGAACCAAGCAGGATACGCACCTGACCGGAGCGCACCTTTGCAAACAGCTCCTTCTTTCGGACTTCCGTATTCGCCTCATGGATGAATGCAATCTGCTCGCGGGGGATTCCTCTGGCAATGAGCTTTTCCCGGATGTCGTCGTAGATGGTAAAGGGCGGCTCCTCCGGCCCGGTTTCCGCGTCAATGGCAGCCTCCAGCGCGTGAAGCTCCGGACTGTCCGTGCCTTTCGCGGCGATCCTGCCGCTCTGAGCCGCCTTGCCCTTGGGAGTGGACAGGTCGCAGAACACGAGCTGCGTCAGCTTCTCTGCCTGCCCGTCCTGCCAGATGCGGTGGATATTGTCCACGCACAGATTGACCTTGCTGTTCGGGTCGTCCGGCAGGTCGGGGTTGATTACCCTCTGGTCAAGGCCCAGCTTGCGCCCGTCCGAGGTGATTTTCAGCATATTGTCCTCCGTGGGAGCAACCGCGCCGGAATGCACCTTGGCGGCGCGTTCGGACAGCTCCTGCACCATCTGCTGTTGCAGCGCCGTGGGCTGTGTGACCTCGGTGTGGTAGACGGCGGTGGGCGTGGGGAGGTTTAGCTGGTCGGCGGTCTTGATGTCCGCCGCCTCCCGGAACAGGTTCATCAGCTCCGGCAGATTGAAGAACTTGGCAAATCGGGTCCGCGCCCGGTAGCCCGTACCCTCTGGCGCAAGCTCGATGGCGGTGGTGGTTTCCCCAAAGGCGGAGGCCCAGCAATCGAAGTGGGTCAGACTGTTGCGCTTGAGCATATCGTGCTGCAAATACCGCATCATGGTATATAATTCCGTCATGGAATTTGAGATCGGCGTACCCGTGGCGAAGGTAACGCCCTTGCCGTGGGTGATCTCGTCGATATAGCGGCATTTTAAGAGCATATCCGAGGACTTCTGGGCGTCGGTGGTGGAAAGCCCCGCCACATTCCGCATTTTTGTGTAGAGGAACAAATTCTTAAAACTGTGCGCCTCGTCCACATAGAGCCGGTCTACGCCGAGCTGTTCAAAGGTCACAACGTCGTCCTTGCGGGCGGCGTCGTGGAGCTTTTGCAGCTTGGCCTCCAGATTTTTCTTGGTGCGCTCCAGCTCCTTGATGGTAAAGCGTTCGGCGCGGCTGGCCTTGAGTTCCGAGATGCCGTCCTCGATCTCCCAGATCTGCTCCTGCAAGAGCCGCTCCTGCCGTTCTTTGGAAACGGGGATGCGCTCAAACTGGCTGTGGCCGATGATAACGGCGTCATAGTCGCCGGTGGCGATGCGGGCGCAGAACTTCTTGCGGTTGCGGGTTTCAAAATCTTTTTTGGTGGCCACAAGGATATTTGCAGAGGGGTAGAGCCGCAGAAACTCCGAGGCCCACTGCTCCGTCAGGTGGTTCGGTACGGCAAAGAGGGATTTCTGGCACAGGCCGAGGCGCTTGCCCTCCATGGCTGCGGCAATCATCTCAAAGGTCTTGCCCGCGCCCACCTCATGGGCAAGGAGGGTGTTGCCGCCGTAGAGGTCGTGGGCGATGGCATTGAGCTGATGCTCTCGCAGGGTAATCTCAGGATTCATGCCCGGAAAGATCAGGTGCCTGCCGTCATACTCCCGGGGACGGGTGGAATTGAAGCGCTCATTGTAGAGCTGCACAAGCTCCCGCCGCCTGTCGGGGTCGCGCCATATCCAGTCACGGAACGCCTCCTTGATGGCCTGCTGCTTCTGCTGGGCGAGGGTGGTTTCCTTACTGTTGAGGACGCGCTTTTCCTTGCCGTCCGCGTCCCTTATGGTGTCGTAGATGCGTACATCCCGCAGGTTCAGCGTATCTTCAAGGATTTTGTAGGCGTTGGCGCAGTCGGTGCCGTAGGTCATGCGGGCGTTGATGTCGTTGTAGGGGGTGCTGTTCTTGCCGGAGATGTTCCACTCCGCCGTGAACTCCGAGTAGTTGACCTCCAAGGAGCGGCGGGCATACAGAGGCGGCTCCAGCAGCTCGAACATGAACTGCTGAATGTACTTCTTGTCGATCCACGTCGCGCCGAGGCGCACCTCGATCTCCGAAGCGTCAAGGTCTTTCGGCTGGGCGGCGCGCAATGCCTCCACGTTGGGCAGATAGCCGGGACTGTCAACGGCGGCTTTCTCCGCCTCCCGCAGCTTTTGCCGGACGTTGCCGGAGAGGTATTCATCCGCCGTCTGCCAGTCGCCGTACACAGGGTCGAGGAAGATGACGCCGTTCAGCTCGTCGATGATGTCGTCCTCGCTTTTGCCTGTGAGCTGGGACATATACGCCATATCCACGCGGGCTTTTTCCCCAATGGACAGGGCGAGGGCTTCTGCGGCGGTGTCCACGCTGGTAACGGACTGCCGCTGCCGGATGGTGCGCTTGGTGAACATATCCGCCTTGCCCTTGAGCTTTGTCTTGTCCTCATCGTCCAGCATTTCAAGGGAGCAGAGCAGGTAATAGGAGCTGTCGTCTGCAAAGGCGAGGGCGTTGCCCCGGCTGTTGATGAGGCCGTATTTCTCGGTGAAGCGGTCATAGAGGCGGTTGAGATTCTGCTGTTCGGCGCGGATGGAAATGTCGTCGGATTCCCACATCTGAAGGTCGATGAGCCGGTGAACGCAGTCCCGCAGCTCTGCCATTCCCTTCACGCGCTCCTTTGCGGTGGCGTTCAGGTTGGGCTTGACCATGACGGAGTTCTCCCGGTAGTACACCTCGCCGTCCACCACGGCATAGCTGTAATTCTTCACGTTGGGGTCTGCGGGAATGGTATCCTGTATGGTTTCGTTCTCACCGAGGTCAGGCAGCTCGGCGGCTCTGTATTCGCCGCCAATGCTCTGCACCGCTGCATGGAGCTGCGCGGCAAGGTCCGCGCCCTCGATGGGCGCAACTGTAAAGTCTTGCCTGCCGTACTGCGTACTTTCCGATGTCTGCCGCCCCAGCACCATCTCCGGGTGGTCGATGAAATACTGATTGATGGCAAATCCGTCCTCATTTTCGCCCAAATGCACCCAATCCGGCTCAATGTCAATAGGACGATCTCTTTTCTGTAAAAAGAGGATGTCCGACACAACCTCCGTGCCGGCGTTGGCCTTGAACGCATTGTTGGGCAGGCGGATCGCGCCCAACAGCTCCGCCCGCTGCGCGATGTATTTGCGGACTTCGGGAGACTGCTTATCCATGGTGTAGCGGGAGGTCACAAAGGCGATCACGCCGCCCGGACGCACCTGATCCAGCGTTTTGGCGAAAAAGTAGTCATGGATGGAAAAGCCGAGCTTGTTGTAAGCCCGGTCGTTGACCTGATACTGTCCAAAGGGCACGTTGCCGATGGCAAGGTCGAAGAAATCCCGTCTGTCGGTGGTTTCAAAGCCCGCCACGGTAATGTCCGCCTTGGGATAGAGCTGCTTTGCGATTCTGCCGGTGATGCTGTCCAGCTCCACACCGTACAAGCGGCTTCCTTGCATCTCCTGCGGGAGAAGCCCGAAAAAGTTCCCGACGCCCATGGCAGGCTCCAAGATGTTGCCGGTCTGGAAGCCCATATTGCCGACCGCTTCATAGATTGCCTTGATGACGGTGGGGCTGGTGTAGTGGGCGTTCAGCGTGGACGCTCTGGCCGCAGCGTATTCCTCCGGGGAGAGTGTGGCGTACAGCTCTGCAAACTCGTCCGACCAGTTTGGCTTATTCTCGTCGAAGGCATCCGCAAGACCGCCCCAGCCCACATAGCGGGAGAGGATTTCCTGCTGTTCCGGGCTGGCCTGTAAGCCCTCAAACTCCAGCTCTTGCAGGAGGTGGATAGCCGCCATATTCGCCCGGAACTTGGCCTTTGCGCCGCCTGTGCCGAGATCATCGTCCATGATGCGGAAGTTTTCCGCAGGCGGCTTTTGCGGTGCAGGCGGCTCCGGCTCGGTGGTGCGGATAGTCTGGATTTCAATATCAAAGGGAAGATAATTTTTCTCGCCGGGGTAGAACGCTACGGTTTCCGTGGTAAACTGCGGCTGCTCCGGTTTTGCTGCTTCCGGTGGTGTCTGTTCTGGTTGGGAAACTTCCGGCTCTTGAACGGAAATGGTCTGTTCAGCTTGCGCCTGTGTCCGGCTCTGCGCCTGCGCTTCCTCCAGAAAAACGGCGCGCAGCACGGGAGCGGCGTCCGGCCACGACAATCCGAGGTCGTGTACGCCCTTTTCCCCATGCACCTGCGCCTGAAAGCCGCTTCTTGAGGTGATGAAATCTGCCTCGGTGCCGTCCTCCAGCGTCATGGTGTCCGCGTCCGACACGGCGAAAACGTTGGAAAGATACGCACCGATGGCGGCGTTGCCCTCGCCCTGCCGGAACAGCTCCCGCACCTCGTCCCGGATGTCAGGCGTGAGGATGCCGTTCATCAGGAGGTCATGGAGGTCGTCGTTTCTGTTTCGTGCGGGAAGAAAATCTGTCATGGCGGCGTTCCGCTCATCCCGGTGCAGCAGTCGCTCAAAGTTCTCGCGGCTTTCGGCGCGGAATACGGGATAGCGGAGCGCAGGGTCACGAAGCTGCACATTGAGTGCGCCGACCTCCGTGATCTCAAAGGGTGTGTTGTCCAGATAGACGGTATCGCCCACCGCATACGGCGCACGGAAAAGCATATTTTCCTGTTCGTTTTCGGCAGTGACCTCCTTGACAGGTTGCGTCTGCTCCGCAGCGAAGAAATAGCCGGTGTCGAGGTAACGCTCAAAAACGGTGCGGTCTACGCTGACCGTTTCCTGCTCCGGGACGCTTGGCAGAGTGTACCAAACATTATCTTCGTCTACACGCTCGACCACCATCAGAGTATCCCGCTGTTCGGCTGCGGTGGAAGAAAAGCCGTCGCCCACGCGATAGGCATTCCCCAGCGGCGTTGTGAAAACCGGCGCGTCCGGCTCCATACCGCGGCTGCGCTGAATACTGGAGAGGTAGTCAATGGCGTTAGATTGCTCCGCGAAGCGAAGCACCTGCCCACCCTCCTCATAGAAGCGGTCAAGGGCCGAGTCCCAGATGCCGGTAATGCCGCCCTCGTTGGGGTGCAGACGGATGGAAAAACGGTCCGGTGAGTCCATGTGCGCCGCCTGCGCTTCCTGCGCCGCGATCCGCTCCACGTCCGCCATGACCTGCCGGACGAAGGGGCTGTTGCGATTAGCCTCCGCATCCACAACCTGCCCATTTACAATACCGCGTTCAGCAAGCGCTTCCCGGATGGCGATGGGGTCAATATTGTCAAAGTTGTCCTGTTCCTGCTCGGTGTAGAAGTTATCGGATTGAATGAGCTGCGCAATGCGCCGCTGCACCTTTGCCCATGACAGCGTGACCGGCTCGGAATTTCCCACGGAGATTTGCAGCGGCTTAGAGCTGTCGTCAACGCCGTACTCCCGTGCCAGCCATGCGGCGGTGTCCCGGTCGCGGGCGTGAGCCTTCATATAGCGGACAACTGCGTGCTTGCTTTCAATCCTGCCGTTCCACTGCTGCAAGGCCGCGTCAATGTCCGCCTGCGTGACCTTGTAGGGAGAGGGCGTGACCGTGGTTGCCAGCGTGGGGTAAAGCTCGTCCAAAAGCTCCTGATGCAGCCGGTTATGAAACGCGGGCATATCGAAATAGAGTTTTGTGAGCTGCAAATCGCCGGATTCCATGACAATGCGCCGGATGGCGGCAGCGCCCTCCAGATAGGCGTTTTGACGGTCGGAATTGCGGCAGGCGTTGAGGAAAGCGTCGTCCGCGACAAGCGCGTTGCCTACGGTCAGCTTATACCCCTCAAACAGCTCTGCCACCGTGGGCTGTGGCTGCTCTGCGGCAGGATCGCGGAATACCCTCGTACCGTCTGCGCCAAACTCGGCTTCGTATGCGTCAATGGCGGCTTCCGCCTCATGGTCAACGGAGCGCAGGGTATAGACGCGGCGCTCACCTCTAAAGTCCGGCGCTGCGGCAATGGTTACATCGTATTTGCCCCGCAGTTCCTCCACATAGTTCTCCAGATTGTGCGCCGGAACGCCGCACATAGCAACACGGCCAGCGCCGGGTATCGCTCTTGTGGTAAGGTTGAGGTCAAGCAGCTCCGCCGCCTGTTTTGCGTCCTCGCCGTACATCTCGAAGAAATCGCCCACCTGAAACAGCACGATGTCGTCCGGGTGGGCTTCTTTGATGGAATTGTATTCGTTTTGCGCCGTGCGTTCTGTTTCCTTTTCCTGTTGAAGCTGCGCGTACCGCTCCTTTTCCCGTGGGGAGAGGAAGCGGTCCTTCTGAATGAGGCTGTCAATCCTTGCTGCCACCTTCGTCCAGCTCAGCTCCACATTGGCACAGCCTGCCTTTTTCAGCGTAATGCCTTTTGCACTATGATCTTCATAGCTGCCGCTTGCTCCGGATACAGCATGGGTATGACCTCCTGTGCCATACTCATCTTTGAGGAAAGCTGCCTTTTCCTTGCCGGTGTGGTCGGCGGTGAAGTATTCGTAGATCCTGCCCTTGCCGCCCTCGACACCGCTGCCGCGATCCAGCGCGTGGTCGATCTCGTCCTCCGTGATGAAGCGTCCCAGCTCCGGCACTGCGGCCATTTCGGAGGAATACGCCCTGCGGGGCAGGGACATATCCCGCAGGCTCTGCCAGATGTTCTCCAGCTTGTGGTAATGGAAGCGCAGCAGGCTTCTGTTCTGTTCATGGGCGGCGTAAAACTGCGCGAACTCGCCGGATAGCGTATCGCGGGAATCTGTGTTTGTCAGTTGCTCTGCCAGCCGCGCCGTTTCATCAGGGAAGCCGCCGCCCCGCAGAGCATCCATGCAGGAGAGATAGCCCCGTTCCCGCGCCTCGTCGCTGAGGTCGTGCTTCAGATACCAGAGGGCTTGGGCAAGCTGCATCCGCTCATGCTGCCCTGCTTCGGCAAGCTCTACATTGGAGGCATACGCGCCACTTTCCATAAGCTGGGAAATGCGCGCAGCGGCGTCCTGCCATGCGATCACCTGCGCGGTGCGCACATACTCCGCGCTCCTGCCGGGGGCGATGTGGATGCCGTCTACGGCGTACCACGCGGAAAGCTCGCCCTCCGGCGTCTTAAAGCCGTTGCCGCCGTGGAAGGTGTTTTGCAGCAGCGCGGCAATGTCCTCCGCAGACTTCTGCTTCTGGAACGCGGCGGCAATGACCATGCGGGTATCGTCCTCGTTGCCGCCCAGCCGCAGCACATGGTCAAGCTGCGCCTGAGAAACGGAAAAAGCGAAGGGCGTCTGTGCGCTCTCCGCTTCTTCTATGGCTGTAATCTGTTCCGCTTCGGTGGGGAAAAAGGATAGCTGGCCGCCCCGTGCGGGGTGCTCTGTTATGCGTAGATCAGCTCCGCGAGAATCACTTCCTCGGCCTGCGCCTTGCAGGTGTTCATCAGGCCCACCCATTTCATTGGGTCGCAGGCTTTCAGCGCTTCCGTCGCTCCGGCCTCCGACGCCAGCTTTGGCATCATCTGCTCTAAGCGGCTCTGCGCCGCCTGCTCGATCTCCAGCAGGTGCGGGAACAGGGTTTCCTCCAAGATCATCTGGTTCCAGAGGATGGGGCGATGCTCCTTCAGGTACTTCTGGCGCATCCGCCCGTACTTGCCGAGGGGCTGCTCCGGCACCTCGATCTTCAGGTCGGGAATCATGTAATCTCCGTTCTTCGTGTAAGTCAGGTTGTTCTCCATGCTCTGCCGTCCTTTCCGCGCTGTGTTCGCGCTCATAATTTCGTATGGTGACTTCGATCTGCCGCAAAACCTGCTCATTGATCTCGCTGACCGCCGTGCCAAGGGCTGCCACCGTGCGCGGGGTGTTGAAATCAAAGATGCTGAAAAAATCCTCGTGCTCAAAGTGATCCTCCGGCTGCATCCCGCAGCGGGACATGAGGGAGTAGGTGATGCTGACCACAGCGGCGTTTTTGAACGCCACCTCGATGTTGTAATCATCATACTCCTCCAGATAGGAATCCGCAACGATGCCGAGGATGTCGCGGGAATGGTCGCGCCAGTATTCCGACGCAAGCCGGGAAGCGACGTTCTCGAACTGCTCCGCAAGGCCGTTTCTGCCGGAAACGCCATAATTACGCTCCAGCATGGCGCTCACGCTGTCGGTATGCGCGTCTTTCAGCTCCCACAAGTTGACGCGGCGGGCGTTTTCCTTGCCGCCAGTGTCGGCAACGTCAAAGACGTATTTAAGCCTCGGCTTATAGCCGGTGGCGTCAATGAGGGCTATACCCGTGCTGCCGCGCCGGACATAGCGCCCCATTTTCTCGTTCCAGAAGTCGTACTCCGCGCAGGCGGTGGCCTCCGGGCGCTGCATATAGATCATGAGCTGCTCGTTGTAGGGGTATTTATACAGCCTTGCGGCGGTGGTCAGGAACGCCGTCCACGCTAAATGGCTGCCGGTGATCTGCCGCGCGGTGCGCTCCGCCTGCTCCGCGTAGGCTTGCAGTTTGTTTGGCATAAGCAAAATCCTCCCTTCATGGTTTTATCGTGGTTTTCGTTTTTTCATAGGAAACGCGCCGGATGATACATTCCCCACCCGGCGCGCTCCCAGCGGCAAATCTGCGATTTTTCCGGCTCTTGACCGTAAAACAGTCAGCTTTGCTCAGAGGTCAAAATCCGGCGTCAGGTCAAGGGCGGCGTACTCCGCGTCGGTGATGCCCCGCAGCTTTCGGATGGCGGAATCGGTCAGCGCCAGCAGCTCTGCCTCCTCCGCGTCCAGATACCCCCACATTTCTGTGAGAGCCGCGATCAGACCCTCGCGGGTGCCTGCCGCGTTGTAGATGCTCATGAGGTTGATTTCTTCATGGGTAAATGGGTTGTTTTTCATATCAAAGCTCTCTTTCCGCGCTCCGTTTGGGCGCTGTCTTGTTTTTCGCCTGCTCCGGCGTCTTTTCCCTGAGCTTTTCCAGCACGGAGGGCTTCTTCTGCTCGCGGTGGGAGGCCGCAGCCAGCTCCGTCAGGGAGATGGAAAAGCCCGCCTTGACCTGCGCCTCAAGATCGGCCACGGTGGGCTGTTTGGGGCCGTTGTTGATGATGCCGTCTATCATGCCGTAGTCGTCCTCCAGCAGCATCTCCGCGTTTTTGAGATAATTCTCAGGCTTCAGGAAGTTCGGCAGCTCCCGGAATCCGATGCTGTCAACGTAATGACAGGATACTACGCCGTTTTGCTTCAAGGCAACGATGTCGCTGACCGACAGGCTGTGTCCCTTGAAATCCGCAGGGTGATCCACGTTGAACCGCTGATAAATCATATCCAGATTGGTTCTGGCATTCCCATAATCCATAAATCCCCCGGTGTAGATCGCGTCGTAGCCGCCGCGCTCCGGCGTGACGCCCTTGCTCTGCAAGTAGTCATAGTTCATGAAGCGGTAAGCGTCCAGCTCGCCGCCGCGCCGGATCTGATAGATGAGGAAAGCGTCCTGCGGGTTTTCCAGAAACAGCTTTTCCGTGTCTGCCTGTTCGCTTAGCGTCACAACGCCGCGCACCGCGTCCCATTCCTCACGCTCCACGCCGAACACTCCGGTGTGGGAGGAAATGTCCTCGGCGTCCAGCGCCATGGCCTCGGTGTTGTCGCCGTAGAGCAGGAACACGGGAACGTCCTGCATGAACAGCTCCATGGCGCGCTCCTTGGTCAGCGGCAGCATGGCGTTGCCGTCCGTGTAGCCGTACTGATACATTTCCGAAAAGCCGATGCCGGTATCCGGCATGGGATAGCCCTGCTCCAGCTCCGGCAGGGGCGGCAGCTCATCCTCAACATTCGGCGTTTCTGTTTCAATCTTCGGCTGCGGCTCCTCCTTTGCCCGCCATTCCTGACGGAACAAGCCGTTGAAGCGTTCCAGAAGCCCATGGGAGCCATCGTCGATGCCGATCTCGTCTGCCAGCTTGACGAAATCCTCCAGCTCCTTCCGCAGCTCTGCGTCCTCACCGGCAAGCAGCCTGTCCGCCACCGCCTCCGCCGTTGGTCTGTCCGCGCTGTCGGGAACGTTCAGATCCCGGCGCAGGAACGCCGCGTAGTCGGCGGCAAAGGCCAGCGCGTCAGTGCGGGAGGGCGGAATGGTGACAAGCTCATATTCCGTATCCTTGGGAAGCTCGATGCCGCGCTCCTTGCAAACCTCCGCAAAATGCTTTTCCACGTCGGTGATGATGCCGTTTGCGGTTTTGCCGATGGTGTCCAGACTGGCGCGGAACTCCGGCAGCTCGGCGTTTTTTGACCACGTTGCCACATAACCGAAGCTGTTCGCACCGGTTTCAATGCCGAAGTAGGCGCAGACCATGAAGGAGATGCTTTCGGCCTCCACCTCCTCGGTGTTGCGGCTTTTAGCCTTGCGCTCCGCCGCCTGCTGCAAGCCGTAGTTGTGGAGCTTGGCGTGGGCGATCTCATGGACGGCGGCGGATACCGTCTGCACCTCGCTCATGCCCTCCCGCAGCGTGATGCTCTGGGATTTGGGGCTGAAATAGCCATCCATATCCGCAGACAGCGGCTTGAACTCCACCGGCACGGGAGAGGAACGGCGCAGCGCCTCCATGAACGCCTCATAATTCTCCACGCTGCCGGTCAGGTTGGCGACGGGACTGGCCACACGCTCCGGCAGGGGCTTTCCGTCCGTCTGGGCGTAGTCGAACACCTTCACCGGGCGGAACATGGGGATTTCGATTTCCTTTTCCTCGGTGACAATTTTGCCGTCCGCGTCCAGAATGGGCAGTTTAGTGTCCGGGTCGAGCTTTTCCTGCTCGATTTTCTTCTTATACGGCGTAGGCGCGATGATGGTGATGCCCTTCTCGCCCCGCAGCACATGGCGGGAGAACTTGTCCCGCCAGCGGTTGTAGCCCGCCACAAGTGTGGCGTCCGGGCGCTGTAAGTGGATGAGCGCCTGATTGTTGAGGGAATAGTTGTGGAACCGGCTCATGGTGCGCAGGTAATTGCGGTACTTTTCCATATCGCCGGATTCAAAGATGTCACGGATGCCCGCCTCGATGCGGTCGGTGATCTCCTTGAGCTGTTCTCTGTTTTTACCGGGTTTCTCTGGCATAGGTTTCTCCTTCCGTCAGGTCGATACGCAGGAGCTGAAGCCCCCGCGAAAGATATTCCCGTAAATCCGTCTTTCCGCAGAGATAGCGGATGTCGCCTGCCTTGTCCTGCTCACGCAGCGTCCACAGGTCCACCGCCCACCGGACAAAAACCGCGTCCGGCGCGTTGAAGGGCTTTTTGCGGCGAAGATAGAGGCTGTGCCGCCCCAGCACCATGATCGTGCAAACGGTATTGACCACATCGAGAGAACATTCGTTGAGAACGGCAATTCTTCGTTCATACGAGGCCGCACCCAACAGATCACGCAGCGCAGGCTTGGCGTTTACAATCAATGCCGGATAATCCGCTCTTGTCGGATACGGAGATTTTCGTGTCATAGGCACTTCCTTTCATTTCATGGGCTGTTTACCCCTAAAATGGCAGCGCCCGCGCAGGGGTAGGCTTTCCTGTGGGGGCGCTCGGTTCTTATTCGTTTTCGGAGTATATACTCCTTGCGGGCGGCGTATATCCGGCGTTTTTGGCGCGTTCGCTGGCGGCTCTGCGCCGCTCGTCGCTGAACGGCTCCCGGACGCTGACGCAGCTTTTCGGCACGGCGTAGCTGACCGCGCCGGCATGGACGGCTTTATCCGGGTACACCTTGTCCGGGTATTTCTCCGCAAGGCGTTTGAGCTTGCGTATCAGCTTCGGGTCGTGGGTGTAGATGCTGGCGGTAGGTTCTTCCTCGTTGTAGAGCAGAATACTCTCCTGTTCCAGCTTGGAGAGCTTCATGTCCTCGCCCCCTTATCAAACTCCAGACGGAAGCGGACGCTCTCGCCGGTATCCTCCAGCACCACCGCCGCGTCATAGGTGCCGCCGGTCTTTTCGGAGTAGAGGCCGGTGAGCTTCACCCGCCCGTCTGCCAGCAGCGCGGCGGCGACCTTTTTTGTCAGAGCGGCGCGCTTGGCGGCAAAGAACTTGTTGTCCCGCCACAGCCCGAAGCGGCAGTCGTTTTTCTCGCAGAAGAAGCCCTTTTTGCTCTCGCTGACCTCGCCGCCGCAGCGGGGGCATTTGCCGATGATCTCCCGGCCGGAGGGGAACAACACCTCCGCGCCGGAGATGACCTTGTAGGTTTTTACCAGCTCCGTGAGCATATCCGCAATGCCGGTCATGAACTCATCCGGGGAAAGCTCGCCGCGCTCCACCTGCTGCAAGCGGTATTCCCATTCGGCGGTGAGAAGCGGGGACTGTAACTGCTCCGGCAGCACGGTGATGAGGGATACGCCGGTATGGGCAGGCACAAGGCTGACGGCCTTCTTTGCCCTTTTGCGCTCCACAAAGCCTGTGGCTACCAGCTTTTCGATGATGGCGGCGCGGGTGGCGGGCGTTCCCAGCCCCTTCCGTTCCGCTTCTTCCGGCATATCTTCCTTTCCGGCAGTCTCCATGGCGGAGAGCAGCGTGTCCTCGGTGAAGTGCCTGGGCGGCGTGGTCTTGCCCTCCTTTACGGCGGCTTCGGCGCACTCCAATACCTGCCCCTCCGACAGCTCCGGCAAGGCGGCGTCCTGCTTTTCCTGCGCGAGATACTGCTTCCAGCCGGGTGTGAGGGTGGTTCTGCCCTTGACGGTGAACACAGCGCCGCCGCACTCCAGCGTAACGGCGGTTTCTGCATAGCGGTGGGCGTCGCTGACCGCGCGGAGAAGTTGACCTGCCACAAGGCGCAAAATCTCGCGCTCGCCCAGCGGCAGGACGGAGGTATCCGCCTTGCCCGCACTGGCGGTGGGGAGAATGGCGTGGTGGTCGCTGACCTTGCGGCTGTCGCAGACCTGCCTTGCGGTCACGCCCTCCGGTGCGGTGGTTTCGCAGATGGCGGCGGCTACGGCCACAAGCTCCGGCACGGAGGCTTCCAGATCATCAGTGAGGAAGCGGCTGTCTGTGCGGGGGTAGGTGCAGAGCTTTTTCTCATAGAGCGCCTGCAAGTAGTCGAGGGTCTGCTGTGCGGTATAGCCGAGGCTGCGGTTGGCCTCCCGCTGGAGGGCGGTCAGGTCGTAGAGTCGGGGCGCGTTCTCCGTTTTTTCCGTGCGCTGCACCGCCTTGACCGTGACCGGCTGACCGGCGCAGGCGGCAAGAGCGTCCGCCTCCGCTTTCTCTTTGAACTTTTCGGACACGGCGGCAAAATCGCCGCAGCGAAGATTTACCGTGTAAAAGGCTTCCGGGCGGAACGCCCCGATCTCCGCCTCCCGCTGGACGATGAGCGCCAGCGTGGGCGTCATGACGCGCCCCACGTTCAGAGTGCGGTGGTAGAGGACGGAAAACAGGCGCGTGGCGTTGATGCCCACCAGCCAGTCCGCGCGGGCGCGGCAGAGGGCGGACTGGTGCAGTCCGTCGTATTCCCGTCCCGGACGAAGGTCCGCAAAGCCCTTTCGGATGGCCTCGTCCTCCATGGAGGAGATCCAAAGCCGCTTCATGGTTTTCGTGCAGCCCGCCATGTAGTAGACGGTGCGGAAGATCAGCTCCCCCTCGCGCCCTGCGTCACAGGCGTTGATGACCTCGGTCACGTCCTCCCGGCGCATGAGGTCCCGCAGCAGCTCGAACTGTTTGGCTTTGTCCGCTTTCAGTGTGAAGCGCCAGCTTGCGGGCAGGATGGGCAGATCGTCATAGCGCCACTTGGCGTACTTTTCATCGTACACATCCGCGCCCGCCAGCTCCGCCAGATGCCCGAAGCACCAGCTTACAAGGTAGCCGTTTCCCGAAAGATAGCCGTCGTTGTGTTTGGTCGCGCCCAACACGGCGGCGATGGACTGGGCGACGGAGGGCTTTTCCGCAATCACTAATTTATGGTGTGTCATATTCTTTTTTCTCCTTTTCTGCATAGCAAAAAGCAGCCCCGAAGGACTGCTTTTCGTGTCTGTTTTTCTAATCGTATGTGAGTCAAGGTCGTTCAAGTCACCGCTTCCGTATCACATCCTTTTCCGCTGCATCTGGTCTCTCATGGGTACATTGTGCATCGGTGGGAGAAGGCGGCAGGGGTCGGGGTCCTAACGCTCCGGCGCTTTCGCCCGCGCCTTTTCCCGCAGATCGGTGTCACGGTAGCAGGGGCGGAGGCAGACGGTGCCGTAGCGGGAACAGCCGCAGCAGAAATGCCCCTCCGGGGCGGGGGTACGCGGCGTTTCCTCTTTTCCCGGATAGGGGCGCTGCATCATCAGCCGCTCCAGCGGGTTTTTGGTGAAAAGGGTCATGCATCCGCGTCCTCCGTTTCCTCCGGCTCGTCCACATCGTCCTCGTTTTCGTATTCCTCGTCCTCATCGCCGTAGTCGTAATCGTCCAAGTCTACAGGTCCCTTTGTGTTGGGCTTTTTCTTACGGAGCTTGAACCAGTACAGCGCGCCGCCGCCCGCCATCAGGAGCAGCAGCACAATCACAACAAGACCGCTGCCGGACTTCTTTTCGCCGCCGTCCTTGTCGGGGCTGTCGGTCGTCCCCGGTGTCGGGTCGGGTTCCGGTGTCTTTTCCGTGACCTTTTCCTTTCCCATGCACTCCGTCATATTGGTCTTGCACACCTCGCAGGCGGTGTTGACCGCACCTGCCTCGCACTTGTCCTTGCAGGAGCAGACGGGGGCGGAATCCTCGTCGATGAGTGCAAGCAGGTCACTTTCGTCCACAAGGTTCAAAAAGTAGGTTTCATACTGATCTCCGTCCTCGTCCAGCGGCTTATCGTAGTCGATCACCAGATAGAGGGTATGGCCGTTGCGGGTTTCCACCGCGATGAACTGCTTGTTGGTGTGCTTGTCATAGAGCAGGTCGCGGGTGACGGCGCTGCCGTTTTGGGAAAAGCCCGTCCCTTTCTCAATGGCGACAGGCGCGGCGGTATCGCTGGGTTCCTGTGCTTTCGCCGGCTCGGCGGCGGGCGTCTGTGCCGCAGCGGGCTTTCCCGTGCTGCCGGAGGTGCTGGAGGGCTTTCCTGCACCGGTATTGCTGCCGGTATTGCCGCTGCTGCCGGTATTGCCGGAGGGCTGCTTCCTGCAATCGCAGTCTGCGGGACAATGGGTGCTGTGCTGCTCCGGTGTGGGGCTGGGCGCAGGCGTTTCCTTTTCATAGAAGGGGTTGGCGATCACCAGATAGCCCGTGCGGTTGCCCGCGTTGTCCACGCCCATGATGTAAAAGTGGGAATCCCGCGTGTTTTTGTCAATGCGGACGCTGAACTCGCCGTTTTGCAGGGTGGTATAAAGCTCATCGTTCACATAGACCCCGGCTATGCCGGAGAGGGTGTCGGCGGCCTCCACGCGCAGCAGCGTACCGCTGACGCCCGCGCGAAGGACCGGCGCTTCAAGGTCTATGCAGCGCAGCTCCAGCGTCAGCGTATGCTCCGTGCCGTAGGGGTCGGTGACAAAGAAAAACACGATACCGTTGTCCGGCACCGTGTAGCGGGCGAGGCCGTTGTGGGTAACCTGCTCCGTCAGGTCTGTCCTTTCGGCGGTTTCCCGCAGCGCCGCCTCTACCTTCTGCCAGCCCGCGTTGTTTTTGTCCCTGATACGGACCGTGACCGTCACCGGCGCGTTGTGCCAGCCTGCCGGAATATCTGCATCCAGCGCGTATTCCGCCTCCGGCTGCGGCGTTTCCGTCGTTTCAGGCGGCGCGGGAGCCGATTCCTGTGTGTCCGGCCCTTGCTCAGCCGGAGGGGGCTCTGGTGTTTCTTCGGGCGTGGCGGGAAGCTCGGCCTCCACAATCTCCGGCGTGCTTTCCGGCGCGCCGCCTGCCGGGGCGTCCTCCATATCCGTCGCCATCGCCATGCCCGACATGGTGAGGAACATCAGGGCAAGGCAAAGGACGGCGGCAACTCCGCGCAGCAGCCGGTTGTTATTCTTCTTCATGCACATAGTCCGTATCCTCCTTGATATTAGGTGTGATAAAGGGCGCGCCGCCCCTTTTGAACTGTGTGAGGAACTGCGCCAGCTCCTCCATGCTCATGCCGGTGGCGCGGGCAAGGCCGATGATGTCGGTATTCTCCAGCTCGACGATGCTCTCGTCAAGCTCCCGGTTGCGGGAGCGGAGGGCAGCGATCTTTTCATCGTTTTTCGCCCGTTCAGCCTTGAGCTTTGTAATCTTAGGGTTCATTTTTTGCTCCTTTCAGTGAGATCAGGGCGCAGGTACGCGCCCGTAAGCAAGGAAATGGGATTGCCAATAGCTTGAATTGAGGCTTGCGTACTGGATGGGGTCGCCGCAGTGGAGCATCATATTGTTGCCCACATAGATGCCCACATGGGACGCGCCGGTGGTGTCATAGGTGCCTTGGAAGAATACCAGATCACCCGGTCGGACATTGGCGGCGGACACCCGCGTACAGATGCCCAGCAGCCCGGACGCACCCAGCCTGCCGAAGCTCCAGCCCACGCCGCAGTTGTTGTAGACATAGCTGACAAAGCCGGAGCAGTCGAAGGAGGTGGCAGGGCTGCTGCCGCCCCAGACGTAGGGGTAGCCGAGATACTTCTCCGCCTCCATGATGATGGCGGCGAACTGTTCATCCTCCAGCGCCTCCGGGGGTATCTCGTATTTCTCGTACTTGGTGACGTAATACTTGCCGATGTACTCCGAGCCGCCGAACAGGTCCGGGCGGTTGCCCAGCGTCGCCATATACATGGCGTAAAGGGAGAGCTGATCCTGCGACATGATATAGACCGGCACATGGGAGAGGTTAAAGTTTTCCAGCTTTACGGTGCAGATGTAGTAGGTGTACGGCACCTGCACGGTGTATTCATAGCTGTGCAGATTGCCCTCCGCATCGGTATAGTAGCCGGTGCGCGTTTCAGAGCGGTATCTGGTTTCCGTGGTGACGGTTTCCGTTAGGATATACTGCTTTTCAAACAGCATATCGAGTATGCCGCCTACCTCGGAAAGCGTCCACTCCTTGCCCATAAGGGCGGTGACGGCGGAGATCAGCACATAGGGGTCGTGCTCGATGTCGTCCAGCTCGAAGTGGTACTCGTCGTAGTCGTGGGTGCTTTCGTAGGTGTCGAGATACTGCTGCAATTCCGCTTCCATGGCGCAATACTGCGCCTCTGCCGCCAGCATATCCGCATCCTCGCTGGGATAGGTGGACACATTGACGCCGGTGGCTCCGCCCTGAATCAGCACGGAACAGGAGGACACGGTGCAGAGGATGAGGACCAGCATGGCGGCGATGCCGCCCACGATGAGAAAGCCCTTTTTGTGACGGGCGATGAACTCACCGGTTTTCTTTGTGTTCTCTGCGGCTTTTCGCGCCGCCTTTGCCGTAGCTTCGGAGGCTTTGACCGTATTCCCGGCGCTTTTTCCGGCTTTGGCGGCGGCGTACTCCCGCTTGATGGCCTGCTTCTGCTGCCAGCGGGAGTAGGGATTGCTGGAAAACTGCGGGTCATGGTGCTGTGCCGTTTTGTCCAGCGCACGGAGGTTGGCGCGGTCTGCCTTGGCCTCGGCCCGGTCCGCGCGGCGGTAGGGCTTCTCCTTGTGGGAGCGGTGGGCGTGCTGGGCAAGGCGCACGGCGCGCTCCGCCGTCTGCTCCACGCCGTGGGCGCTCTCCACACCCACATTGTCCTGCTCATGCTCCCGAATCTCCCTGTGGACGGCGGACAGTGCCGCCGCACCGGGCGCGTCCCGCAGGGCGTGGGTGAGCTTGGAGGGCGGTCGCTTCTTGCCCACCTCCTCAAAGGAAAGGCGCGTTGTGACCGTGCCGGTTTTCGGGTCAACGACACGCTGCTTTTTCTTCATGGTTTTCTTGGGTATCTTCGCCTCGGCCTTTTCCAGCTTCTTCATGCGCTTGTCCGCTTTTCGGATGGCCTTTTTTAGTTCCGGCGCTGCCAGCTCCTCGTCGGTAAACAGCAGCCGGGGCGAGCGCTTGCTCATGGGGTTTCACCTCCATTCGGGGCATACGGTACGCCGAGAAAGTCCAGCACCTTGCCGCAGTCCAATTTATGGATGCAGAAATCGTACTGCTTGGGATGTGTCAGCGCCATGCGCTGAAAGCGGTTCGGCTCCTTTTCCAGATGAACGCCGAACATACAAAACATACAGCCGGTGCGCTTCACGCCGGTGGTGGTCAGCCTGCCGTTTTCTTCCACGATCTCGCCGTAGACGGACGCATACGGGATGCCGGTCATTCTGAGATATTCCAAAACGTCCTGCTCGGTCCAGAAGGACATGGGCTGCGAGGTGGGGTCCCGCTTGTGATAGGCGTTGCAGCCGATTTTGAGATAGACGCTCTGGCGGCGTGCGCTCTCACAGGCCATGGTCGCAATGATCTGCTTTCTACCGGTTTCCCGGTTATATCTGTGCAGGGGCCACTCCTTCATCACGGCGCAGCAGGCGTCGGAAACGAAAAACGGCGCATCCAGCAGGATACGCCATTTCATGTATCGTTCATTGTATTTTGAGGGCGTACCGTCACGGTTTAATCCGTTCAGATGGCACAGCGCCCACGGGCTGCCACGCTTTGCATAGCGAACGCGCCGTGCCACGTCCTTGGAAACGACGGGATAGCCGTATTCCGATATGACCTTGGAAAAGGGCATCTCCGGGCGCAGCCACGTTACATTGGGTACGGTTTTCACAAACTCCCGTATCTCCGGGTATTCCAGCCCCGTGTCCACAAATACGGCGGGAATGTCGGGGAACGCCCGCCGTGCAAGGTCCAGCAGAACGGTGCTGTCCTTGCCGCCCGAAAAGGAAACGGCGACCTTGCCGCCGTAGCGGTGATACCATTCCAAGATTTTTGCCTGTGTCACACGGATTTTGCGCTCCAGCGGCCACGCCTGCATGACGCTCAAATCCTGCCGGGTGTAGGCGTTCATACCGCAACACCTCCGATCCGTTTCTCTGCCAGCGTACAGTATTCCGGGTTCAGCTCAATGCCGATGTAGTGCCGTCCGAGCTGCTTTGCCACTGCCGCCGTAGTGCCGGAGCCGAGGAAGGGGTCGAGCACCACGCCTCCGGGCGGGCAGCCTGCCAACAGGCAGGTTTCCGCCAGCTTTGGCGGGAAAGCGGCGAAATGCCCGCCCCTGTACGGCACGGTGTTGATCTGCCATACGTCGCGCTTGTTACGAAGCTGCGGGATGTCCTCATCGGCGTACCCGTTCGGGCGGTGGTCGTTGAGGTGTTGGTGCTTCTGACCGGGAATATCCGCGGAATATTTGTTGCCTGCACCAAATCCGCGCTTCATCCGCGCAGGAGTGGAGGCCGCAACCGGCTCCGCGATGGCGGCGGCATCATAGTAATAGCGGCGGGACTTGGACAGCAGGAAGATATGCTCATAGCAGCGGCTTGGCCTGTCCTTGGTGCTTTCCGGCATGGGATTCGCTTTCATCCAGATGATGTCCGAGCGCAGATACCAGCCGTCTGCGCGCAGCGCGAACGCCAGCAGCCACGGAATGCCGATCATGTCCTTTGCCTTGCAGCCCTCCACCTTGCCGTTGAGGGCGACCGCCTGACCGGTCCTGCCGTTGGGGTACTTGGGGTCGAGGCTTTCTCCCTGATTGCCCTTTCCGGCATAGGTGTCCGCGATATTGAGCCAGAGTGTGCCGTCCGGCGTGAGAACGCGCCTGACCTCCCGGAAAATGGAAGTCAGGCGCTCCACATACAGCGCCGGGGTTTCCTCCCGCCCGATCTGCCCGTCCACGCCGTAATCCCGCAGGGCGTAGTACGGCGGAGAGGTGATGCAGCAGTTCACGGAATTGTCCGGCAGGGTTTTCAGCACGGTCAGGGCGTCGCCGCAGTAGATGCGGTCAGCCTGCATAGTCGAACTCATCCCTTAGAAGCGTGGTAAGCCCCTCGACAGCCGTGAGGATGTCCCTGCACACGCCGGTCAACTCAGATATGGCCGGTTCTCCGTCATACTCAAATACGTCGGCGTCCTCATTGTCCTCGTCCGCCTCACGCTCTGCGGTGTATTCGCGCTCCATGCGCTCGGCATACTCGCAGCAGCGTTCGCCGGGGCAGCAGGGATTATCCGCAGGAACGTAACCGGCGTATTCCGGCTCGATCAGGTCGTTTTCAATGAGGTCGGACAAGTCCGCAATGTCACGGGACTTGAGGTAATTGAGCGCCCTGCCCCAAGAGCTGAACATCTCCTCGCAGCGCTCGTCAAAGTCGAGGGTGGATCTGCGTACAAGGTCCAGATAGCCGTCCTTCTCGGCTCCGTTTTTGATGTAGTGCATGAGGATGGTCGCCATCCACAGCAGCTCCAGCTTTTCCTCGATGTGGCGCAGATAGTCCTCGCCGTGGATGAGGTACAGATTTTCTTTTTCCATTGTGATGCTCTCCTTTACATTATTTATAGTAGAATCAGGTCAGGCGATCTCGTCCAGCATGGAGAGGAACAGGGTCTTGCCCTTGGGCGTGACAAGGGTATATACCCCCTGATGCCCGTTGACGGCGATATAGTCCTTTACGAAGAACAGGCCGTCGCTGGCGGGCTTGGCATAGGGCAGCAGCGTACCGGAGGGCGCGCGGTAGAGATAGCGCTTGCGGATGAGGAACGCGGTGAACATTTTCTCCGGCACCTTCAGCTCCTTTGCGGTGGCGCGGAGATTGGTGCAGCACTCCGGGTGGATGAACGCATCGTAGAAGTCCGCCTTGGGCTTTGCCAGCCGCAGCTCCTGCTGAAGCAGCTCGTTCTTCCGCTGTTCCTCCAGCATCCGCTGCGCCATGAGCAGCACCAGCTCCGGGTTTTCCAGCACCTGCTCCAACACGGATTTCGTCATGTACGCGCCGTGCTTGCGGATGGCCGGAATGACCTCATGGGTGATCCAGCGCTTGAACGCCTTTGCCTCCGGCTTGCGGGAGGTGATCACCAGCGAATACAGCCCGGGTTCGTTGATGATTGCCATGCGCTGTTTCCCACCAAGGGTATCAATAGTGCTGATACCCTTTTCATCATCATCCAGACGCTCAACCGTCATGCTCGGATTCCCCAGTTCCAGCGCTTTGCACACATCCGCCGCTACGAACCACGGCTCGCCGTTGAGGTTCAGCGTTCGCACCTTTCCAAAGGCGTCGTTTTCAAAAATCATCAGTTTGTTTTCCATCGTGCAATTCCTTTCTTGTTTTGTTATGCAGTCTGCTCCTGCGGCTTGGTGGTCAGCAGGTCATAGAGTTCCCCGCGGGGGAAACGGTCTACAAAGGGAAGAATGACGTTGCCGTAAAAAAGCAGCCCTTCGCCTTCACCGCTGTGGGTGACATACGAGAGCTGATGCGGGGAGATATTGAGCTGTTTGGCGAGAATCTGCCGATCGCCGCTGGCCTGATTGAGCATGAGGATGAAATCGCTGTTCTCAAAGATGTTCTCCACCTCGCGGGAGGATAGAAGGTCCTTGACATTCTGGGTGATGCCGGTGGGAATACCGCCCCACTTGCGGAAGCGCTTCCAAATTTCCACGGTGTAGGCCGCCGTCTGCTCCTCGCGCAGCAAAAGGTGCATTTCGTCAATGTAGTAGCGGGTGGACTTGCGCTGCTCACGGTTGATCGTGACGCGGTTCCACACTGCGTCCTGCACGATGAGCATCCCGATCTTCTTGAGCTGCTTGCCCAGCTCCTTGATGTCGAAGGACACGATGCGGTTTTCAATGTTGATGTTGGTGCGGTGGTTGAACACGTTGAGGGAGCCGGAAACGTAGATTTCCAAAGCCGTGGCGATGTACTGCGCCTCCTTTTCCTCCTGCCGCCGCAGCTCGTTATACAAGTCCTCCAGAATCGGCATATTCTCCGGCACAGGATCGCTGAGATAATCCCGGTACACCATGCGCACACAGCGGTCAATGATGGTCTTTTCCACCGGCATGAGGCCGTCCTTTCCGCCCACGATCAGCTCGCACAGGGAGAGGATGAAGTCGGATTTCAGGCTCAGCGGGTTTTCATCGTCGCTGTAATTGAGGTTTAAGTCCATAGGGTTGATGTAATGCGGGCTTGTGGGGGAGATTTTAATGACCTGTCCGTGCAGGCGCTCCACCAGCGGCCCGTATTCAGCTTCGGGGTCGCAGATGATAATGTCGTCGTCGGTGACGAGGAACACGTTGGCGATCTCCCGCTTTGCGGCAAAGCTCTTGCCGCTGCCGGGTGTACCAAGGATGAGGCCGTTGGGGTTCTTGAGACGCTTGCGATCTACCATGATGAGGTTGTTTGAGAGGGCGTTCAGCCCGCAGTACAGGGCTTCCTTGCCGTCCTGAAACAGCTCCTGCGTGGTAAAGGGGATAAAAATGGCGACGCTGGAGGTGGTCAAGCCCCGCTGTATCTCGATCTGGTTCAGCCCCAAGGGGAGGCTGCTCATCAGCCCCTCCTCCTGCCGGAAATCAAGGCGGGTAAGCTGGCAGTTGTACTTCTGGGCGATGGAGGCCGCCTGAAATACGTTGTTGTCAAGCTGCTGGCGGCTGCCTGCGGTGTTGACCACAATAAAGGTCAGCAGGAACATTCGCTCGTTGCGGCTTTGCAGGTCTTGCAGCAGCTTCTTCGCCTCCGTGCCGTAGGTGGCAAGGTCACTGGGGATGATGTCCATGTCGTATCCGGCGCGGACGGCCTTTTTCTGCTCCTCAATGGTCATTTTCTGCAAATCCGTGATCTTCCGCTTGATGGTCTTGATGGCCTTGACCTGATCCACGGACTGGACGTGCATACTGACGATGAGAGAGCTTTCCATGTCGAGGAAGTCCGCCAGCATCCGGTCGTTGAGTTCAGGGGCTAAAATCTGCAAGAAGCTGGCGCAGCCGATGCGCCTGCCGACGCCGAAGGAGCGCCCGGTGCGGAACTCAAAGGAGCTGGGCGCGATGAAGTCCTTGACCGAAAGCCCGGAGGGTGCCAGCCAGTCCCACGAGAAGCGGAACGGCTCCTGCTCGTCCATGTGCAGCATCCCGTGCAGCAGCCGCAGCCGTTCCATGCCGTTCATCGGCTCCGCCGCCACGCCGAGGCGCTTGAAGTTGTTGAGGATGTCCGTTTCGATGCGCTCTAAGCGAGGCTTTGCCGCTTTCAGCCCATCCGCCTCCACGCCGAAGGTCAGGTACTTGGTCTTGATGAGGCCGTTGTTGCCGCGGGCAAGCTGGTTCTGGAGCATCTGGGTGTATTCCAGACGGATGCTGTCAAAATCGTCGCCCTGCGGCGAGATGGTGATGTATCTTGCGTAATTGTCCTTGTTGGCGGACATATTCACAAAGGAGAGCTGAAAGCGCACGGAGCTGTCAAAGTAGTTGAGGAAGTCGCACCAGCCGTCAAAGATGGCGGTCTTGTCCTCGTTCTGGTTGAGCTGATAGTTGATGTCCTGAAACTGGACGGTTTTCGTGTAGTAGCTGTCCGTCACGCGGCAGATGCCGTCGGGGAACATCCGCTGAAACGGGATGCTGTCCTGTGCGGACTTCTGTTTCTTATCCTGCCGCTTCGCTCTTGCGATGGCGGCCTCGATCTGCCTGCGTTCGGCGCGGGTGAGTTTTGTGCGGGTGGACAATGCGATACACCTCCCGGTCTAAATTGTCCTGCCGTTCCAGAACGGCGTAGAAATTATTGGTTGCGTAGGGGCGCTGCTTGGGGCGCAGGAAGCAGACCTGCACGATGTTTCGGACGATCTTTTCAAGGGGCTGTCCGTTCTTCTCATACATGGCCAGCAGGAAAAAGGGCAGCATGAGCAGGATCATGCAGATCGCCGCCGTGCTGACGCCGGTATGGGCTTTGAGCAGGAAGAACAGCGGAACGCCCAGCGCCGCGCCAGCGCCAAAGCAGATGAGCTGGCGCTTCGTCAGGTTCAGCAGCACCTTGGTCTTGACCGCGTTCAGGTCTTTGGGTACGGGAACGTATGCCATATTGGTTTACCTCCGTCAATGACTGTTGAAAATTGACTTTGCGAGACTGCTGGTTTTGAACAGGGTGAAGCAAAGCAGCACCGTATAGCCCATGCACAGCCAGATCGCCGTGGAAATGTTGTCGTCTATGAGCATATTCTGTACCAGCACCGCATAGATGGCGATGCAGATGATGATGAGAAAGCCCTGAAACGCCAAAGCCAACAGGGAGCGGAGATAATTCTGCCCCATGCCGCCCCATTCCTTGCCCATCATGGTGGCCATGGGGATGGGCGCGATGCTGGTGACGAGGTAAATCTCGATCATTCTGCCGTAGATAATGATAAAAATGCAGATGGTCAGCGCCCACATGGTGAAGCCCACCACGAAGGATTGCAGCCACAGCCCCAAAAGCGTCCACACGTTCATCTCCAGCAGCCGCGTCTCAAGGTCCGCGATATGGTCGGCAAGGTTGATGGAGGTGTTGCCCACGATAAGGCCGGAGGCGCGGTTGACCACGCTCTGCGCCGCCTCAAATACGCCCATGACGATATTCCATGTGTTGGACACGATGAGCACGGCTGCCGCTGTCTTGAATACCCACTTAAAGAATACCCATGTGTCGATGTCGTGGAGGTTATTGCGGTCCGCGATAAGCTGTATCAGCTCCAGTGTCATCACAAAGGCGAGGATCACGCCGGCGATGGGCAGGATCAGG
>OLFZ01001066.1_pt1 | contig 26075 bp, 21 predicted proteins | sample 1604861 | NCBI WGS metagenome assembly OLFZ01 (sample SAMEA3888895, study PRJEB22519) | human gut metagenome | biome: human gut; feature: human-associated habitat; material: faeces | place: Denmark | collected 2011 | reverse complement strand
TGCATGATAGCATGCAGCAAATGGCAATCATCAAAATTCTTATCATTCTTTTCATTTCATCCATTCTAATCATTTTTTTCATAAGCCACAATATTTAAAAGTTTATAATGTCTATTTGCAATGTATGTTTAAACATCCTATATTATATGTTATATTATATGCTATTCTTTATGAATTAGACGCATGATATCCCCAAATGTTTAAGTACAATGCCTATCTTGCTGATAAGGGCATAGATGGTCTATCAAAAATAGTACTCTAATATGATATTTGAACGTAAGAAATACTTGGATGAACTGCAAGCCAAATGTTTGATTCAACTGCCATCTACGATTCCGTTTACCAAAAACTACGATATCATGCACCTATATCTACGAAATCATGTACTTTAAACTACGAATCTGTTTACCAACATCTACGAAACCATTTACCTTAATGAATGTAAAATACTAATAATCAACAAGTTGACTTACTTGTAATTATAAATAATATTCTAATTTTTAATTTATAAAAGAGATTTTATCGAAAGAATGGTCAGAAGTAAATATGTGATTTTCAGATACTTAATCATTTGCAAGTAAACGATTTCGTAGATGTTGGTAAACAGATTCGTAGATTTGATGCCAGTAAATACTGAAATGATGATATAATAAGCCAATCATCACAAATATCTACGAAACCATTTACTTCACAGTGGTAATTGTCTGATATTTAGAAGGATAAGCCTCATAATTATAGTTTTAATTTTGATTTACCCTATTTTGAAGGTAAAATAATAGTTGCTATAAGTGTCAGATATTCAGTAAGTTGTAAACTTTAGGTAAACAGATTCGTAGTTTTTGCTTTGATTTCCTTATTGCCCATGCGCCATATCTACGAAACTATTTACCTTAGTTTGTAGAAATCACTAATAATGAGAGGTTTGTACCTTTTAGATGAATTATTTCTTTACAGAATTGTTTTCATTTTTCATTTGCAAAAGTCTATGTGATACAATAATAAATACCTCATTATCAGATATATAGAGAAATAAGGTAAATACTTTCGTAGATGTAAGAGCATAATATGAAGATGAAAGCATGCCGAGCAGGGCTTCCAACCTCTTTCCTCCCCTACCCTGCAACCTATCTGCGTATCTATGTACTTTCAACTACGAAACTGTTTACAAATATCTACGAAACTATGTACCTATATCTACGATTTCATTTACCTAAAACTACGAAACTGTTTACCTCGTAACCTATAACTTCTTGAAAATAAGTAAATTAGCTTCTTTGTAATTATATAATGATTTTAATCATAACTTATAAAAACAATTTTAATTTAGAAATATGAGGCATAACATACCGATTATCAGATGGATAGCGAAAACTAGGTAAACACTTTCGTAGATATATAAAAAAGTTTCCTTTGGAGAAGGAAATCTCTTCATCCAAAGGAAACTCGACTCGTGTCTTTATTAGTCTCTATAAAATGTCGGTGAATACGAGCCTTTACAGTTAAAAAATTCTTTAGCTATATCTTCTACGCCCAGAGTTCTCAGCAAGTCAAAGTCTTCCTGTGTGGCCTTGACGCAAAACCTGTCGTTTTTCATTCCTACAAATTTGAATCTTTTAAGCAAAGCCTGCTGACTTGGGTCGATGATCATCGCCTGGAAACTTTGCCACTTGTCTTCCCCACCCTTCACGATTTTGATCTTGGGTGATTCCGTTGTATTGACATGGGCAAACAAGTCGCCTATCACTGGTTCCTTGTTGGCTTTTCCCATCTTCTGTTCCTTTCTCTCCAAGACCTTGCCATCGATGTGAGCCTTTCCTAGTGCCGTCCTCTTTACCTTGAAGAGAAGAGCCTCAGGATTACCTCTCGTCTGGCCACGTTTATATACCGGACTGCAATCGGTGAAGACGATGTCGGTCTTGTCTTCCTTGCTAAGTTTGGCGAAGTCTGCTTTGACAGCATCCAATACTTGCTTCTTGAACTGTGAGAACTTCGGATATTGCTCCTCTACCACCGTACCATCAGCCGATAGGGTTGCCATGCCCAGATATTCTTTCAGTGCCATGAAGGGAACTTGGAAAGTCATCTTGCCTTTGTTGATGCCCATCTGTCTCAATAAAAACAAATAGATTCGCGGAGTATTGGCCCTGTTGGCGTATCTTGCAATCATCGCCATGTGATGGATGAAGCCTTGGCTCATGTCGAAGGCATATTTCGCCACTACAGGGTCGATTTTCAGTTCCACCTCCCCTTTAGAACGGTCGTATGCCACGCCTTCCTTGGTATATCCATTGATGACCACATCCTCCGTAATGTTGGAGAAAACGTGCTGGATGACCACCTTACCGTCAATCTTGATCCTGACGCTGAAGTCCAACAATTCCTTGAGGGCTTTGCGCAAGTCCTTATAATGGCTGGAGTCGATGCCCAGTTCGTTGAGCTTCAGTCGAATCTTCGGCACATTCATCGCCACGTGCTCTTTATCGACCTCGAAGAGATAGTCTGACCGAAGCCCACCCTTCTCTCTCTTCTCGTTGAAGAAGCGTGTGACATACTCCTGAAGATGCGAACTGACGCAAAATAGCACATGCTGCTGCGACAAGGAGTATTGCTTGTCTATCTTCGTGAAGCTGAATGGGGTGTTGATCCACTGTTCATTCGACTGGATGATTTCGTTTTTCTTGTCTGTCATGCTGCAAAGGTACGTTTTTATTTGTTTATGTGCAAATAAAATGCCAAAAAACTCTCAGTTTCCTTATTGATTTTATCTGAATTCTTACAAATCCGACATGTTTGCGTGTTTGCATACATGCAAAACAACAAATTTGCATCCACACAATTTTGCATGCAGTATTAAATGAATCCATACATGTTTGCAAGTGGAGTTGGAGGTTAATTTGTCAGTTTGCAAATGTAAATGTTTGTTTTCAAAATTGCCTAAATGTTTGTTTGATTGGATGCAAAAATGCAAACATATTTGAAAAATAGTTTGTCGTCATGCAAACAAATTTGCAAAATAATTTGTTTGTATGAATATTAAATCGTATCTTTGCAGCGTCTTTATAAAATATAATTGGTGAAAATATGGAAAACAAGTTGAAAATGATATTGGCCATTGTCAACAACAAGGGTGGGGTTGGCAAGACCACAACCGTGCAGAATCTAGCTGCCGGTATGCTTCGCAAGAACAAGAAATTGAGAATCCTCGAAATCGACTTGGACCCTCAGTGCAACCTCACGCTTCTGAATCATGCTCCAGAAGGGTGCGCCACCATCTTCGAATCTATGATAGAGTGCAAGGGATTGCCAATCTATAAGTCAGAGATTGGGGTGTATTATGTACCTGGTTCTGCCAAGATGCAGGATGTGGATCCATTCTTGCAGAACACCGGCGCTCCTAGACAAGTGTTGGGAGCGTGCATCAACAGTGATTCGATAGATATGACGGGTGAGGGCATCAAAAATCCGATCGACTATTTCGATTACATCTTCATTGATTGTCCTCCAGCCTTGTCGCAATCCACCTATAATGCCATGGTGGTGGCGAGCCATCTCTTGGTGCCAGTCCAGATGGAGGGTCTGTCTGTCAATGGTTTGGCTGCCATCCTTGGAGCAATGAATGAGGTGAAAAATGGTCGTTTCGCCTTGAACAAGGATTTGGAACTCTTGGGGTTGTTACCAGTCATGTTGGATGAGAGGCCACGTATCGTGCGTCAAGCATTGGCTTATCTAAAGGAGAGCTATGGTGATGCAGTCCTGAAACATGGCATCCGCCGCTGCGTGAAGGTGAATGAGGCACAGACAGAGATGACTGACCTTTTCCACTATTCGCCTTATTGCACGGCAGCCATCGACTATAGTGAGGTAATCAAGGAATTGTTTAATCTTTAAAGCTTAAATGATTATGGCAAAGGATTTTCGTGCGGCATTCAATAATATGAACCAGGCAGTTCGTCCTGGGGTAGGGGAGTCTCAGCAAGTTCCAGCACCTGCAGCTCCGGTGGTTAAGGAAAAGAAGATGAAGGCGGTAGAAAGGCGAGCTCAGTTGCATGGTGTTCAGACCTACTTGAACGATGAGGAGTATGAACAGTTGATGCTCACCAAGCTGAGAACGAAGAAGAAATTTGAGGAAATCTTGCATGATGCTTTGGTGCAATACATGAAGAATCCATCGTAAGTCTTTGATATGCAGATAGCTAACTTGAAATGTTGTCAAGATGGCATGAATGAATGTGTGGATGCACAAATGCAAATAATCCGTCATGCAAAAATGTTTGCATGACGGATTAAATCACAGTATAATATGACTATAGAAGAAATCAAAAGCAGAAAGGAAGACCAAACCTTTGACTGCAAGAGCATACAGATAGACCCGAAAGCATTGGCAGTACCTATTGTTGCAATGGCTAATGCTGATGGTGGCATGCTTGCCATCGGAGTATCGGATAAAACACGACGCATTGAAGGCATCAACCAATATACCAAGCAGTTGAATGAACTACTCCGAGTGCCGATGGATTTCTGCACACCATCCGTAAGGGTTCAGTATTCTTATCTTCCTTGTATCGACAGTGAGGGAAATGAGAATCGAATCTTGCTGATGCAGATACCTGCCAGCAGCTTCTTGCATACCAATCAAGCTGATGAGGCTTTTATGCGTGTTGGTGACAAAAGCAGAAAATTGAGTTTTGATGAGCGTATGCAGTTGATGTATGACAAGGGAGAACGAAATTACGAGGACGAAGCGGCGTATGGCGCAACCATTGACGATGTGGATATGGCTGCAGTAAACGAGTATATTAAAATCATAGGCTACGGAAAGTCGGCGATGCAATATCTCTTTCAGAATAATGACTTCGTGAAGGAGGTTGATGGAAAGCAGAAAGTGAGCAATGCTTGTGTGCTGCTATTCGGCAAGAACCCACAGAGATTCTTCCCACGCGCAAGAACTCGATTCATTCGATATGAGGGAACTGAGGAAAAGGTTGGAACGGAAATGAATGTGGTGAAAGACGTGACTTTTGAGGGAACCATCTTGCATCAGATTGTAAAGGCGATAGAATATCTTGAAACGCAGGTTCGTGAGCATTCGTTTTTGGGGCAGAATGGACAATTTGTAACTAACCGTAACTATCCCAAGTTTGCCATACAAGAAATGGTGGTGAATAGTGTCTGTCACAGAGATTATAGCATCAAGGGGACGGAAATTCAGATAAAGATGTTTGACAATCGACTGGTGTTTGAGTCTCCAGGTAGATTGCCAGGTTTGGTAAGGGCTGAGAACATCCGCCATACCCATTTCTCTCGTAACCCGAAAATAGCGCAATTCTTAAAGTCGTATAGTTTTGTCAAGGAGTTTGGCGAAGGTATCGACCGTATCTGCAATGAACTCGAAAGTCGTGGCTCAACCATTCCTTCTTTCCATACTGATGCCTTTATCTTGAAAGCGACATTGATGGCAGAATTTGTGGACGAAAGTGTAGATGTTGTACAGACGGTTGGCGGAACGGTTGGCGAGTTGAAAGTCGCAGTAAATGGCGAAATTCAACTTACTGAAAGACAAATAGATATACTTCATCTAATAGATAATGATGTCGCAGATATATCCCAAAATGTCGCAGTAAATGTCGCAGTAAATACAAAATTCTTAGCAGATAGTTTAGGGCTTAATCGTAAAACCATACAACGAGAGTTAGCCTGGTTACAGAAAAACAATCTTGTACGCTGGGTTGGCGCAGATAAAAATGGACATTGGGAAACAATAAAAAAGAAATAATGATGTATCATTCTTCTTTTGGGTAGTTCTACAGGCTGCAAAGAAATCATGCTTGATATGTATTGTGAAGCCATGTTATATGGGTAAGCCGTGTATGATGACAACTGCTGGTAGGACAAGCCAAATGATAGCACATTGTGGCTATTGAAAGACAAGGGGCAGCCCAAATTTTGCTAACTATAAAGTATAATAAAGGGCGAGTCACCCCGCCCAAAATGTGTTCACAACGGAATAATCCTTATTGTGATTAGCTAAAAATTGTTGCAAATATACATATTTTTTCTTAAAAGAGCATATTTTTTTAAATAAATTCACTATATTTGCGACAAAAAAACAAAAATATACCTATTATGAAGAAAATTTTAGGCTTAGATTTAGGAACCAATAGTATTGGTTGGGCATTAATAGAAGCTGATGGACATAAAATTATCAAAGCAGGTAGCCGCATCATCCCAATGGATGCAGCTACCATAGGTGACTATGAGAAGGGAAATCTGAAATCTGCTGCATCGGAAAGAACAGGCTTTAGAGGTACGCGTCGACTTTACGAGCGAGCTATTTTGCGTCGTGAGCGTTTACTGAGAGTGCTTAATACCATGGGATTCTTGCCTGATTCGTTCGCAAGACAAATTGATTTTGTTGAACACCCTGGTAAATTTAAAAACCATGGCGAGCCATTATTAGCTTACTGTAAAAATGAGCAAGGTAAAAATGAATTCTTATTTAAGAATGCATTTCAAGAGATGTTGACTGATTTTAAGCAACATCATCCAAAACTAGTTAGCAATGGCAAACTCATACCTTATGATTGGACTATTTATTATCTCCGTAAAAAAGCTTTAACCCAGGCTATAACCAAAGAAGAGCTTGCATGGATTATCCTTAATTTTAATACAAAAAGAGGCTATTATCAACTGCGAGGGATGGAAGATAATGAAACGACCAATACAGAAAATACTAAATTGGAGGAATATAAAATTCTAAAGGTTGTTTCTGTTGAAAACATTGGTATCAACAATAAGAAAAAAGGCTACAACTGGTATCAGATAACTTATGATAATGGAGCGTCACAGAAAGCCTCATCTCCGGTTCCACCTCAACAAATAGGCAATCTTGTAGAAGTAGTCGTGACTTCTACCCTTGACAAAGATGGAAATGTCAAAAAGGATAAGGAAGGTACACCAATGATAAAATTGCGTACACCAAAAGAGGAAGATTGGACTTTGGTGAAAAAACGCACAGAAAAGAATCTATCCGATAGTCATCAGACTGTAGGTAACTATATTTATGAACACATTTTAAGTAATCCAAGCATAAAGGTTCGAGGCAAACTCATCCACACCATTGAACGAAGCTTCTATAAGGAAGAACTCAAGCTTATCTTGGCAAAGCAGAAAGAGTTTATTCCTGAATTAAACGACATACAATTATACAAAAAATGTATACATGAACTTTATCATCATAATGAAGCACATGTAGAATCCCTTATGTCTGGTGACTTTACCGATCTTTTTATCAATGACATCATATTTTATCAACGTCCATTGAAAAGCAAGAAAAGTCTCATTGCTGATTGTCCTCTTGAATCTTATTTCTATAGAGACAAGAAAGATGATACCATAAAATCTTGCTCTATCAAATGCATTCCAAAGTCTCATCCTCTATACGAAGAGTTTAGACTTTGGCAATTCATAGCTAACCTCAGAATATATAAGAGAAAAAGTGAAGTCAATGGGATGTTGGTTACAGATTATGATGTTACTTCTGAATATTTTAAAGATTTTCAGAGCTATTCCTCTTTGTATGATTGGTTACAAGGCAAGAAAGAAATCAAGCAAGAGCAACTCTTAAAGTACAAGCCGTTTGGTATCGGCAAAAATAGTGGCGAGTATCGTTGGAATTATGTAGAAGATAAGATATATCCTTGTTGCCCTACGAGATACGAGATTAACAAACGTCTCTTAAGCCTAAATACAAAGGAATTAGATGAGGATAGTTATCTACATCTATGGCATATTTTATATTCTGTAGATGACCCAATCATGTGCCAAAAGGCTCTACGTAAATTTGCTATTGCTCACAAGTATCCAACAGAAGAATTTGTTAACACGTTCAAGCAATGCTCTGTTGGTTCCAAAGATTATGGCTCTTTTTCTGAAAAAGCAATCAAACGTCTTCTACCATTAATGAGGATGGGTAAGTATTGGAATGAAGACGATATAGACTCAAAGACACGTTCTAGAATCAATAACATTCTTGATGGTGTCGTTGACGCCAATATCTCCGACCGAGTTAGAGAAAAGACCACACATATGCAAGCTATTACAGATTTCCAAGGACTTCCTCTTTGGATGGCTAGTTACATTGTGTATAATCGTCATTCTGAAGCGTCAGAAATAATAAAATGGGAAAAGCCAGAAGATATAGACATCTATCTTCACACTCATCTTAAACTGCATAGCCTGAGAAACCCTATAGTTGAGAAAGTCATAACCGAAACGTTAAAGGTAGTGCGAGATATTTGGAAGAACTATGGCACTATTGATGAAGTTCATGTTGAAATGGGTCGTGAACTCAAAAAAGATGCTAAAAGCAGAAGCCAAGATGTACTCAGAATGGCAGAGAACGAACGTACAAATCTCAGAATACGAGCCCTTTTACAAGAGTTTGTCAATCCTGACTATCACATAGATAATGTACGTCCATATTCCCCAAGCCAACATGAAACATTAAAAATCTTTGAAAATGGAATTTTATCAGATCCGACTCTCGAGATCGAAGATGACATCAAGAATATCATCGACAGTCTTGGAAACACAAAAACTGTCCATGTCAAGTCATCTGATATCATGAAATATAAGATGTGGCTTGAACAAAAGTATAAGTCTCCTTATACTGGTCAAATCATTCCTTTGTCCAAACTATTTACGCCAGCCTATGAGATTGAGCATGTCATACCTCAATCTCGTTACTTTGACGATTCACTCACAAATAAAGTGATATGTGAAAGCGAAGTAAACAAAGAGAAAGATCGTATGCTTGCCTATGAATTTATATCTAAAAAAGGTGGCAGTATCATAAAAGGTAATTTTGGCAAAGATATTAAAATTCTGGACAAAAAGCAATATGAAGACTTTGTGCAGCAGCATTATGCAAACAATCGTACAAAGATGAAAAAGTTGTTGATGGATGACATCCCTGATGGTTTTATCCAACGCCAACTTAATGACAGTAGATATATGAGCCGCAAAATGCTCAGTATTTTGTCATGCCTTGTCAGAGAAGACGGTGAACAAGAAGCTATTTCCAAGCATGTAATCCCAACTAATGGAGCCATTACAGACCGTTTAAAGAAAGAATGGGGTATCAATAATGTTTGGAATCAACTTATAGCTCCACGTTTTGAACGCCTGAATTCAATTAGTGGCACGCAAGACTATGGTCAATGGGTAAATAAAAATGGTAAAAAAATCTTCCAAATAAATGTGCCACTTGAATTGTCTGCAGGATTCAGCAAAAAACGTATAGACCATAGACATCATGCTATGGATGCCATCATTATCGCTTGCTCTAGTAGAGAACTTGTCAATTATCTCAACAATGTTGCAGCTTTGTCCTCTAAAACGAAAGAGAGAGTTGACTTGAAGCACAAGTTATGTACAAAAGTCAAAACAGATGACAAGGGGAACTATATTTGGCAGTTTAACAAACCGTGGGATTCATTCACTCAAGACGTTGCTTCAGAATTAGGCAGTATCATTGTCAGTTTTAAGCAAAACTTGCGCATTATTACTAAGATGAGTAATTATTATACTCATTATGTTGATGGCAAGAAAGTACTTGATAAACAAACAAAAGGTGATAGTTGGGCCATTAGAAAATCAATGCATAAGGCTACGGTGTCTGGTCTCATTAGTTTGCAACAAAAGAAGTTGGTCAAACTCTCTGATGCAATTTCACAATGGGAGCAGATTGCAGACAAGGACCTGAGAAATGAAATAGTTTCACTTATCAAACAATACCATCAATTTGACAAGAAAACTTTAGTGAAATATTTCAAGGACAGAGGTAATAAATTGAATGGCAGAGACATTTCTAAAGTGCATATCTTCCATTATAGTGGAATTAAAGATGGAATAGCAGCAACCAGAGTATCCATTGATGAAACTTTCGATACTAAAAAAATAGAATCTATTTCTGATAGTGGAATCAAGAAAATCATGCTTGCTCATCTGAAAAAATACGATGATGAAAAAGGATCATCCCATCCGGAGATAGCTTTTTCACCAAAAGGAATTGCTTCTATGAATCAAAACATCAAGGACCTAAATGATGGCAAAGATCACAAACCAATATATAAAGTAAGAAAGACTGAAACTTTGGGAATGAAGTTCAATATTGGCGAAGTAGGAAATAAAACAAAAAAATATGTAGAAGCAGATAAAGGAACAAATCTCTTTTTTGCAGTTTACATCAATGAGCAAGAAGAACGCTCTTACGAGAGCATACCGTTGAATATTGCTATAGAAAGAATGAAAAATCATTTGAAAGTAGCAGAAGAGATTAAAGAGGATGGCAGAAGACTCTTGTTTATACTGTCACCAAATGATTTGGTTTATTTGCCAGACTCAGAATCAAGGAATAGTATATATAAAATGGTGTCTTGCACAGGAAATAGAGTGTTCTTCATACCAGAAACATGGGCAACTGTCATTAACAATGGCTATGAATTGGGATCTTTAAACAAGATTGAAATGTCATTAGAGGAACTAAATATCAAACAGAGATGTGAAAAGATAGAAGTCGACAGATTAGGACGCATCATAAAAACATATAAATAAAGAGCCTATGATAAAGAAAACATTATATTTTGGCAATCCTGCTTATCTGTCATTAAACAACAAGCAATTAGTTGTCAAACTACCAGAGATTGAAAAAAATAAGGAATTACCAGAAGTCGTTAAAAAAACTTCTGGTAAAACTATTCCTATCGAAGATATAGGAGTTGTAATTCTCGACCATAAACAGATTACTATTACGCAAGCACTTATAGAAGCCTTGTTGGACAATAATGTTGCACTGGTCACTTGCAATGACAAACGAATGCCTACAGGCTTATTCTTGTCTTTACAAGGGAATAATACTCAAAATGAACGCTTTAGAAAACAAATTGAAGTATCCCAACCTCTCAAGAAGCAACTTTGGCAGCAGACCGTAAAAGCCAAGATTGAGAATCAAGCAACTCTGCTAGAATCTCAAACCAATCAAATTGCTAAAAATCTGCGAAAGATGGCTTCGGAAGTAAAAAGTGGAGATTCTGACAACAATGAAGCCCAAGCGGCAGTTTTTTATTGGAAGCGGATATTTCCATCTTTTCCAAACTTCGTCAGAGGACAAGACGAAGACCCTCCAAACAATCTTCTCAATTATGGATATGCTATACTCAGAGCCATTGTAGCTAGATCACTTGTTGCAAGTGGTCTATTGCCAATCTATGGAATTTTTCATCACAACAAGTATAACGATTACTGTTTAGCAGACGATATTATGGAGCCATATCGTCCATTCGTTGACCAACAAGTAATTGAAATCATGAAAAGAAATGAGAATATTGATGAATTAACTTTAGATATTAAACGTCAGCTTCTACAAATACCAGTCATTGATGTAAAAATCAATGGAAAAAAAAGTCCTCTTATGATAGCAGTTTCACAAACAACTGCAAGTTTAGCCAAATGCTTTAGTGGAGAAACTAGAAAAATTACCTATCCTTGCTTTATATGATAGACAGATTAAATGAATATCGTGTTATGTGGATCTTAGTACTATATGACTTGCCTACCGAAACTAAAAAGGATAGGCAAGTCGCAGCCAAGTTCCGTAAAAATATTATGGCTGATGGATTTACCATGTTCCAATTTTCTATATATGTACGCCATTGCGCCAGTATGGATAATGCCCAAGTACATATTAAAAGAGTGCAATCATTATTACCAGACAAAGGACATGTTGGTATTTTATGCATAACTGATAAACAATTTGCTGATATTAAGATTTTTTATTGCCAAAAAGAAAAAAGCCCTAATGCTCCATACCAACAATTAGAACTATTCTAAAAAACAGAAATGAAGATTCTTTAATCAGCACAGAATCTTCATTTCTTTGACAACTCAATTTTTAATTCTAATTATTGCATTAATCTATTGATATTCAGATGTATACAAGAATTAAGTTGTTTTTGACCTTGCAAAGGTACTAATTTTTTAGCTAATCACAACCACTCTTCTTTTGTAAATTCGGTAACATTCGTTGTTTTTGACCTTGCAAAGGTACTAATTTTTTAGCTAATCACAACAGATTTGCGCTAACCATTTCAAAATTATCTGTTGTTTTTGACCTTGCAAAGGTACTAATTTTTTAGCTAATCACAACTGCAATCAGACCATACTCATCAAGTTATTGGTTGTTTTTGACCTTGCAAAGGTACTAATTTTTTAGCTAATCACAACAGGGTCGTCGTTTAATTAATGTTCTTGGTGTTGTTTTTGACCTTGCAAAGGTACTAATTTTTTAGCTAATCACAACAAAATCTTAAAGATAAGTTTGAATTGCTTGTTGTTTTTGACCTTGCAAAGGTACTAATTTTTTAGCTAATCACAACAAGTACTCAATAGTTACCGCAAAAAGCTATGTTGTTTTTGACCTTGCAAAGGTACTAATTTTTTAGCTAATCACAACCATAATCTTTAATTTTTTATATGTTCTATAGTTGTTTTTGACCTTGCAAAGGTACTAATTTTTTAGCTAATCACAACCCATATCATCGAACATCTTCACGTCACCCAGTTGTTTTTGACCTTGCAAAGGTACTAATTTTTTAGCTAATCACAACAACTACTACGGAGATACCAATCTAGAACAAGTTGTTTTTGACCTTGCAAAGGTACTAATTTTTTAGCTAATCACAACAAACTCCTAAGACTTCTTATACCTTGTTTGTTGTTTTTGACCTTGCAAAGGTACTAATTTTTTAGCTAATCACAACTTATCTTTGCCGTTGCTATCAAACCACGCAGTTGTTTTTGACCTTGCAAAGGTACTAATTTTTTAGCTAATCACAACTATAGGCTAATAACTTTTCTACATATTCAGTTGTTTTTGACCTTGCAAAGGTACTAATTTTTTAGCTAATCACAACTCTGAAACTCTTTGGAAAATGTTATACATGTTGTTTTTGACCTTGCAAAGGTACTAATTTTTTAGCTAATCACAACGACTAACGTTTTGATCCCAAAGTCTGAAAGTTGTTTTTGACCTTGCAAAGGTACTAATTTTTTAGCTAATCACAACCCTGTCTATATTTCAAAAAATTCACTTAACGTTGTTTTTGACCTTGCAAAGGTACTAATTTTTTAGCTAATCACAACTCATTTTATTGTTCAGCATTATGGTTGTTTGTTGTTTTTGACCTTGCAAAGGTACTAATTTTTTAGCTAATCACAACGTACGCCGTGATAACGTTACTCGCCGCTTGGTTGTTTTTGACCTTGCAAAGGTACTAATTTTTTAGCTAATCACAACTTCTATGTGCTTTAGTTGCGCAATACTTATGTTGTTTTTGACCTTGCAAAGGTACTAATTTTTTAGCTAATCACAACGGTGTTTCGTCTCTGACTAGTTGTGCCTTTGTTGTTTTTGACCTTGCAAAGATACTAATTTTTTAGCTAATCACAATTGGAAGGATCATACTTATACATCTGACCAAGTTGTTCTTGACCTTGCAAAGGTACTAATTTTTTAGCTAATCACAACCTGCCAATTGCGCGCGCAATTCGTCAATACGTTGTTTTTGACCTTGCAAAGGTACTAATTTTTTAGCTAATCACAACGGAGCTTTGCAAGTGCCGCGGTATGGCGTACCTGCATAGTTCCGTGGATAGGGTTATCCAAAGATGCAGCATAGCCTATACATAAAGAATTTTACATCAAGTACTCCATGCAGTTGCGCCCTGAAGTTTTTGACTTTAGGGTTAAATGATTCTGCGGATGCGTTAGTTGATCTTTCAACAAAATAGTTGAGGACTTGGTCTTCCTTCAACTTAATTGTATCTCTCGCAGCTTTTACTTCCCTCAAAGTTGATGCGGCAACCTTGTCATACCACTCATGCAGTTTGGACTTGGCTGTTTCCTTGTTGAGCGTGGTGTCTCGAAGAATGGAACGTAGGGAGCATAGAAGACTGTAAGCCTCCTTGATTTTTGGATACTTTCCAAAGAGTACGTTAGCTCTTTCCTTTTGTGCATCAGTCCACTTCTCTCCACTTTGCAGAAGCATGTTCCTGCACTTTCTCAGGAGGTCTATTGGAGTGTCTCCGTTGGACAGTGTTGTAGGTATGTATCTGGCATTGGCACGTACAGGCTTGCGCCCACGTTTCTTGCCCTTGTAAGTCTTCGGATGCTTCTCGGCATATTTCTGGCGCTTCTTGGCATTTCTTTTTGCCATGCCCATCCTTGTTGGTCAAGAAAACATATACGACATGGTCTATGGAGGTCTCGTCTATGTTCAGGTGCGTTCCCATATTCTCCACAAGCAAGTTCAAGTCCTCTGCATGATTCTGCTCTGACCAAGTTCTGAAATCACTCAGATGATTCTTGTAATTGCGCTCTAGATTGTCGCCATCTACGTAGTAAGTCCGGCCCTATGAGCTTACGGTCACGGATAGGGAAATCCTCCACTTGGCTAGATTCTGTAAATCCGTTTGGGTGCAAGTCGTTATCATCAGCTGAGCGGTTGTTACGTTCATCCAAGTAGATATGAAGCTCACTTTGGTATAGATTGTCTAAACCTAGCTTTGATTCTCCACTGATAGGCTTCTCCTCCATGCGAACTAGCTCAAAGTAATCGAGCAAGTTCTCTGGAAAGATAAAGTCTAGAAAGTATTTGTATTTGCTAATGTCTCATTCTGTTCCATATTGCAAATGTACAAAATCTTATGACAACTTGGTGCTAATAGAGGTATAATTTAATATTTTTATCCACGGAATTATGCAGAAGCCCCGATAAACCTGTACTATTATTCTGTACCCATCAAAATGAAAGATCTATATGCTCTGCCAACAAATCTTTTGCAGGGACATACTGTACTTTACCTTGCTCATCAGCAATCACGACATTTTGATTGTGAAGTGCTTTTTCTACTAGCATATTATGCTGTGCTTCAGCTAACCCTGCATCAACACGAGACAAAAAGTCTTCTATATCACGTTCACTCATAGCTCTTAATTTTATTAAATTTCAACTTGTCTTTTATCTTCGTTGGAATCGCCTTTCCTCCAAAAGCAACTCTTTCACCCTTATTATTGCTGTTATCATAAATCACCCAAACATCTACTTCGTCCATAAATATTTGGAAAAGATTTCTGAGACCAGCTTGGTATCTACGTTCTATCACAGAGAGAGGTATATTATGACCTCCACTTGCAACACGATCTGCCACACGCCTCTTCGCCAACTCCACGCTGTTAAGCCAGAAGAACAGGACATGTACCATATACCCTTCTCTTTGCGCTCTTCTCACAAGATTGATATACGACTTTGTCGCCAAGGTCGTTTCTATCGAGAATGACTCACCAGCATTCAGCAACTCATTTATTCTTTTGAGCATCAGTCTTCCTGCCTCTATCGCCACACCCTCAGGATTGAATGGAGAGAGACCTTTGGCTATTTCATCAGCATTGACGAATTCCTTCACAAGCAAAGACTTGGGAAGAATCGTCTTGGAGGCTGTCGTCTTGCCAGCTCCATTGCAACCTGCTATGATATATAAATGTTTGACCATATCGACCGCAAAAATACTCTTTTTCATCGAAACCGCCAAACTTTTACGCAGAAAACTTACACTGGAAAAGAAACTAAATAGGAGAAATAAAGTTATCACATAGGAGATGTTGTCAGAATGCGATTGTAAAGATTATTGATGTGTAAAGCGTTTTAGTAAGGCTTTTTTGATTGTGTATAGTATTTTAGTAAGAAAGTAAATTTAGTGTATAGTAAACCAGTAAGTAGAACAAGAAAGGTGTACACTACTTTCAGTTAAAGACACAGATATAAGTTCCGTCGGGATCATCGCTACCGTGGGATGACCGGCTGACGGGAGTCAAACGACCGTTCCACTCCCGTCAGCCGCTCGTTCCACTGCTGTGGAACGACTTACGGATGTACATTCACATCCCCTCTGCACGTACGCCCACATCCCCTATAAACGTACGTTCATATCCCTTATAGACGTACGTCCTTTCCAGCAGTCATCTGAAGGAATTATTCTGAAACAATTGGAGAAATACCACATTTGTGCGATTACCTATTTATAAGAAAAGAAGTACCTTTGCCGGCACAAATCGAATATAATGAACAAAAGGTAGTATGACAATGGAAAAGGTAATGGAAAAAACAATGGAAATACAAGACAAGAAACAAGGTAAGAATAAGCAAACCAAGCAGTTGGCTCTGTGGATTGGGGCTCTGATATTGGGTGCTATCTTGGGTGCATTGGGCATCGAAGTGCTGAATGGGATGATGAACTTCGTGGCAACAGTCTATACCCGATTGTTCCAACTTTTGGCGGTACCAACCATCGCCTTGGCAGTAATAACCACCTTGTCTTCGCTGGGCAACCAGGCTGACACGGGCAAGATTTTCCGCCACGCCATCGTCTATACCCTGCTCACTACGATAGCTGCAGCAGCCGTAGGACTGGTGCTCTACAACATCGTGGCTCCTGGCAATCTGCCTACCGACATGGTGCAGAGTGGCACATCCGAACTGCCTCAAAACTTGGAACAAACTTCCTATTCTGACCATATCTTGGGTGTCATCCCCAACAATATCATCAAACCATTTGCCGAGGGTAACGTGCTCTCCATCTTGCTCTTGGCAGCCGCAGCTGGTATCGCCTTGGCCAAGATGCCACAGAGCAACAAGAAAGAGGTAGTCGTGAAGGGGCTGTTGGGATTACAAGACTTGCTTTTCATGCTGATTAGAGGTTTGATATGGGCATTGCCTTTAGGTATCGTGGCTTTCGCCGCCCAACTTTCGGCACAATTCTCCGCAGGAATCGTGATGGATTCATTGGGCAAGTATGTAGCCATCATCTTGGGTGGCAATGTCATCCAGTTCTTCATCGTCTTGCCATTGTTCCTATTGGCAAGGGGCATCAATCCTGTGCGTACACTGAGCAAGATGATGCCGGCGGTATTGATGGCACTCTTTACGAAGAGTTCCGCAGCCACTCTGCCAGTCACTATGAACACAGCGGAAACGAGGATGGGCGTATCCAACAAGGTATCTCGATTCGTATTGCCTATCTGCACCACCATCAACATGAATGGATGTGCAGCATTCATCCTCGTCACCTCCCTATTCTTGATGCAGAACGGAGGCATTCAGCTGTCATTATCTACCATGATACTTTGGCTTTTCATCTCCGTCCTGTCAGCGGTGGGCAATGCTGGTGTCCCAATGGGTTGCTATTTTCTGACCCTCTCCCTGATGTCGGGCATGAACGCTCCTATCGGCATCATGGGCATCATCCTGCCTATCTATACCATCATCGATATGATAGAGACGGCTGAGAATGTATGGTCTGACAGTTGTGTATGTGCCATGGTGGATAAGGACATGCAGAAGAGTATCTAGAAGAGGGTTTACTCTTTCCACACTCTCTTTTTGAGCCACAATGCCAATATTGGGTCGCTCATCTCCAGATACTTGGGGGCTGTGATCATCACCAAGTCCTTCTCTATCAATGCTTTTTTCAATCTGGTGATATTGGCAGCGGTACCAAGGCGATAATTAGCCAATATCGCACTCTGCGTAAAACCAGTGTGTACTCCATTCACCAAGGCATGGAGGAAATTCATCTGATAGGCAGAAAGGTCTTCCGTCTGTTGGATAAACAAAGGCTCGCAAGCATCCAATAATCGGTCGATGCCATACTGCACATCTTTGGATGTAGCCGGAGTAGCATCTGCCGTACGCAACCAAACGAACCATGCCAGCTGTTGAACATAAGAGGAATATCTATCAGTAACCAAGCATATCTCACGTGCCAGGTTCTCTGAAATATGCTTTCCTGTCGCCTCAAATCTTTGGCAGATATACTCCACCCAGTCCTCTTCGCCAATCTTGTTGAGATAGAAGAAATCACCAAAGCGATAGAATGGATAGCTTTGGTTTTGAAACATCTGCTCCATCATGTGCTTCTTGCTACCATACAGGCAATAAGACACATGGCTCTGCAACTGCCAAATGCCACGAAGCTTCTTTTGGAAAGTCAAGGAATCGGGAAAATCACCTATCTGCTGAAACTCATCTATACACACCACAATACGATAGCCTTTGGATTGGGCTATGACTTCTGGAAGTTTCAACACCTCCTCAGTGGTCTGATTACTCGCATTATATTCCAAAGACAAAGAAAAGTCGTTAGAAGTCGCCCTAACGACAGCCGTGGCAAAAGCATTGATGAAATCATTCTCCGAGCGACAACCAAAAGCATCTATACGCGCTATTTTTATGTCATCGCCCTCCACTAATGAGCATACCTTATCCACCAATGAAGTCTTCCCCATACGACGAGGTGAAATCAAGATAGTATTCACCCCATAGGTAAAGTTAGCCTTCAATCGTTCGGTTTCTTCTCTACGGTCGGTGAAAGCATCACCTTCCACTCGAACACCAAAAACAAAAGGAGCTTCCATATTCTTTGCCATATTCTTACTTTGCTTATATGTTCTCAATATGCTTAACGACTGCAAAGTTAATAAAAAAATCCGTTTTAAACAAGGTTGTTTAAAACAAAGTTGTTTAAAATGGAGAAATATGTGATTTTATGTCTTCTCACCAGTGCTACTCTATATAATTATTCAACTTGTTGGCTGGATTCAAAGGCTTCTGGTCGCAGAGCTGCAACGACTTCACCAACTGCCATCATTACGATTTTATGCATGATTTTTCTGTTCATATAATAATATTGTGTATTAACAGTTGGCGCAAAAATACAACAAATATATAAAATGGCACTTAACTATAAAAGGGGAAAACGTAACTATTTTACGGATAAAGGAGATAAGCTTTCGCCTATCCCCAAACCGCCTCGGCTATCTCTCTGATCAAGTCAAGCTTAGCCCATTGCTCTGCCTCCGTCAACTTGTTGCCTATCTCGCAAGAGGCGAAGCCACACTGAGGACTGAGACTCAGACGCTCCAAAGGCACATACTGGGCAGCCTCGTGGATGCGAGCGATGACCGTAGCCTTGTCCTCCAAGACTGGCGACTTGCTGGTAACCAAACCGAGCACCACCTTCTTGTTATCAGACACATACTTCAAAGGCTCGAAACTGCCCGAACGCTCATCGTCAAACTCCAGATAGAAGGTATCCACGTTCTCATGGGCAAAGAGATAAGGAGCCACTGGGTCGTAAGCACCCTTGGCGGCATAGCAAGAATGATAGTTGCCACGACATACATGGGTGTTGATGGTCAATCCCTCAGGCTTGCCCTCGATGGCGAGGTTGTTCACCTTGAGATATTGCAACGCCTCATGCTCCAATGTGAAGCCATTGCCCAACATCGACTTCCAATAGTCATCATCCACGATCATGCCCCAAGTACAGTCGTCGAGTTGCACGGTGCGACAACCTGCTGCATAAATCTCCTGGAAGAAGGTGCGATAAGCCTGGGCGATATCCTTGATCAACTCCTCGGTGTTAGGATAGAACTCACGGGTATTCTTCGAATTGTTGCCACGGAACAACTCTGAGAGGAACTGGGCTGGAGCCGGAATGGTCTGCTTCGCCTCAACGCCCTCCTCCTCAAACTGCTTGACGAAGAGGAAGTCCTTGATGAAAGGATGGTTATCGCCCGTAATCTTGCCTGTCAACTTCAAAGAGCCCTTGGTGGTCTCCACGCCATGGAACTGATAACCATGTTCCAACTCGATGTGCTCCACGCCACCGAATCCCCACATGAAGTCAAGGTGCCAATAACTGCGACGGAACTCACCATCCGTGATGTAAGACAAACCGTGCTCCTTCTGCTGCTTGATGACATCAGTAATCAGTCTATCCTCGATGCTACGCAAGTCGGTGGCAGAAATCTGTCCCTCAGCAAACTTCACTCTTGCTTCCTTCAACTCGGCAGGGCGCAAGTAGCTGCCCACAGCCTCAAAATGCTTGTTTGATATGTTACTCATAATCTTCTTCTTTTAAAAATGTTATTATATTCAACATTGCAAGCCTTGTCATCAGAAACCAAGGACTTGCGGCATCCGGATTTGCGAGTGCAAAGATAAGAAGAAGAATTTTATCCGCCAAATATTCTTTGTAATTCAGAAAAATATGCTAACTTTGCAGCAGAATTGAAATTTTTACAGAATAATATTCTGCAAAATTTCGTTTTCATAAAACATTTAGAAGAGCATAAGGAAAGAAGCATACGTCTTAACTTCCTTTGACTCCTTAACTTCTTAACTCCTCATAACAATGGCAACACAAGAGACACTCGATGAAATCGACATCAAGATACTGCGACTTTTGCAGCAAAATTCCAATATGACGGTGAAGGAACTAGCCGCCAGAGTACACTTATCCCCCTCACCCACCTTCGAACGACAGAAACGATTGGAGCGAGAGGGATACATTACTAGATATTCAGCCGTGGTAGATCATCACAAGTTGGGTCACAACGTCATTGTGCTCTGCAACATCCGACTGAAGCAGCACACCCACGACCTGATACAGCAGTTTATGGACACCGTGCAAAAGATAGACCAAATCACGGAATGCTACAACACCACTGGCGATTACGATTTTCAAATCAAGGTGTATGCCCACGACATGAAGGACTACCAAGACTTCATGCTCAACACCCTGGGCAACATCGACTGCATCGGTAGCCTTCACAGCATCATCGTGATAGGAGAAATCAAGGATTCCCACTGCATCCCGGTGAATCGGTGCCTTGTCAAATAGGCGCATCATCCCTTGGCAAATCTCTCGAAAGACAACGTTTTTTGTTAAAAACCTATAAAGGAAGAAAGATTTATAGGAAAAGGCTTGCAAGTTTGGAAAAATTACAATATCTTTGCAATGTGATTTAAAACCAAGTAATTATTAATTTTAATACAGATACATTATGAAAGAATTGAAAGGTACAAAAACAGAGAAGAATTTGCAAGAGGCTTTCGCAGGTGAGTCTCAAGCTCGTAATAAATATACATACTTCGCATCCAAGGCCAAGAAGGATGGTTATGTTCAGATAGCCAACATCTTCGAGGAGACTGCTGCCAACGAGAAGGAGCACGCCAAGATATGGTTCAAGTACTTGGAGGGCGGTGCCATCCAGGACACAGAGAAGAACTTGCAGGCTGCTGCCGAGGGCGAGCACGATGAGTGGACAGAGATGTACCCTCGCATGGCGAAGGAGGCTCGTGAGGAAGGCTTCGAGGAGATTGCCATCAAGTTTGAGATGGTAGCCGAGATCGAGAAGCACCACGAGGAGCGTTATCGCAAGCTCTTGAAGAACGTACAGGACAAGCTCGTCTTCTCTCGTGACGGCGATTGCATCTGGCAGTGCGCCAACTGTGGTCACATCTGCGTAGGAAAGCAGGCTCCTGAGGTTTGCCCAGTTTGCAACCACCCACAGAGCTACTTCCAGATTGAGGCTCAGAACTACTAAATGTCAGAACTTCGAGAAGTTAGATAAGTTAAAGGAATAAGCAAAATAAGGAACGCCATCTTCGAGTTTCTTATTTTGCTTATTTTTTTTATTATTCACTTTCCCACTTACGGAGTTTCTCCAAGAGAATCTCTATGAGTCTCGGAATGCCATATTGGTCGAACTCCGATTCCTTGATCCAGATATAATCAGCAGGCAAAGGGAATCGTCCATCCGTTTCCAAGAGATAGAAATCGGCGAGAAGGATGCGATGCGTCAAGACATGCTTCACATCTTTTGCTATTCGAGTGATGCCATAATTCAATGAGGCGGTTGGGAGATGAAACATCTTTTCGATATCTTCGTGATACTCAATAGGAGTTTTCTTGGAGTCGGAAGCATTGTATGGCTCCCACAGTCCCTGCCAAATGTCTCCCTTGCCACGGCGATGGATGGCGATCATAGGTTCCGCTTGTTCGCCATTCGCCGATGTCTCTTCTTGACACCTTATATATATATAGGTGAGGCGGCGAGTTTGCACCTTCAGTTTTTTCTCCTTTACGGGCAACTCAGCTACTCGGTCATTTCGCAATGCCTCGCAAGTCTCGGCTAGCGGACAGAGCAAGCACTTGGGCGATTGTGGTGTGCATTGAATGGCACCGAAATCCATCATTCCTTGATTATAGGCTGAAATGGGAGACAGCTCCATTTCAAAAGCCTCAGGCTTAATCTTCTCGTTTCCTCCTCCAGGAATCAATGATTGCGCCAAAGCAGCGAATTCCTTTTTCCCTTGGGTCGAGTTGATGGGCGTATCTATGCCGAAATATCTCGAAAGCACACGATATACGTTTCCATCCACGACCGCCGCAGGAATGTCGAAGGCGAAGGAGCCGATGGCTGCCGCCGTGTAATCGCCCACTCCCTTCAGCGACTTGATGCCCTCCAACGTATCAGGGAACTTGCCCATCTCCACAATTTGCTTGGCTGCCGCATGGAGATTGCGAGCACGAGAGTAGTAACCCAAGCCTTGCCATAGCTTCAGCACCTCATCCTCGCTTGCCGCCGCCAATGCCTCGACCGTAGGATATTGAGCCATGAATCGCTCCCAATATTCCAAGCCCTGAACAATACGCGTCTGCTGCAAGATAATCTCACTGAGCCAGATGGCGTAAGGATCACGAGTCTCACGCCAAGGCAATGCCCTGCCGTTCTCACGAAACCAAGATATGATTTGATTGGAAAAAGACATCTTTTATTCAAGCTTTATACTTTGAGGAAGTTATTGAAGGGAAGTTTTTATTGTTCCGGGTACTGCTGATAAATCTTCAAGCCGAACTCAGCACTCAGCGCATAAGCATGTTCCATAATCTCTGCCAGGATATGCTCGTAATTCACCCAAACCTTATCCTTCACGAAGAAATAGAACTCCATCGGAAGTCCGCACTGCGTTGCCTCCAACTGGCGCACCATCAAGGTCATTTCTGTATTCACCTCTGGGCGCTCACGCAGATACTTCTCCATGTATTTGCGATAGAGCTGGAGATTGGTTGGAGCCAAGGCAACAGGATTTCTCAAATCAGCCAAAACCTGATGTTCATGCTGCCTAGCATTTCCTAGCCCAGCATTCTGATCTTTCTCCATTTCTGTCTGATGCTCATTTCCCACCTCAGCCTTTGCCAGCATTTTCTGCAAACTCTCCTTCGGCTTGAACGAATCCTCTGTGGCGAAGTGCTTCTCCAATAGGCGAGCCCTCAATTCCTCATCCACCAAGCGGATGCTGCGGAAGTCGAAATACACCTTGCGCTGTACCCTTCGTCCCCCACTCTTCTGCATACCAATCCAATTCTGGAAACTGCCGTTGACAAGCGTGGCTGGCGAGATGGTGACGATGGTGTTGTCGAAATTGCGCACCTTCACCGTGGTGAGCGACATCTCCTCCACGATACCATTGGCATCCACCGACTTCACCGTAATCCAGTCGCCCTTGTGGAGTATATCATTGCTCGTCAGTCTGACACCGGCTGCCAAGCCGAGGATGGTGTCCTTGAACACCAGCATCAGCACTGCCGAGGTAGCACCCAAGCCAGCGAAGAGCGTCAACGGGTTCTTGCCCAACAAGATGGCGACCACGACCACACCAGCCACAAAGAGCATCAGGATGCGAAGCACGCCACAGAAGGTATGGAAATACTGTTGGGCTGAGGAACGACGCTCCTCGGAACTCTCCAAGCCCTTGAACGAGCCGATGAACACCAAAGCCGTCCTCACCGACATCACCACGATGTAGATGCCCGTGGCACGCTCCAGTATCTCCTTGAAGATAGGATATTCGAGATACACCAATGGCATGAGCGACCATATCACCACCGCTGGCACGATATGGCAAGCCGAGGTGAGCACCTTCTTATTGAAGAGCACATCATCCCATGTCACCTCCGTCTTATCCGTCACCTTCATGATAATCGGCACCAAGAGACGGCGACACAACAAGTCGCTCAACATCGCCAGCAAGATGGCGGTGATGGTGAGCAAGATATGGCGAACCACTGGCACTGCACCGCCCGTGACTCCAGCCATCTGAATCAAATCCTCTACAAACTTACGAATCTCCTCCATACTCTAAAAAACTATAGCATTCTTCACACTTCACTTCATTCACGGCTTGCACAGCAACTCACACACCTTGTCGGCGAAGTTTCTGGCATTATTGCCGTGCATGATACCATTATTGATGATAGAGAAGCAAAGCTCATGCCCATTCGCCGCCTTGCAATAGCCAGCGAGCGAGATGATGCCCGTCAGCGTGCCGGTCTTCGCCTTCACGTTGCCATGGGCATAACCCGTTTTCATGCGCTTCTTCAGCGTGCCATCGACACCAGCGATAGGCAGGGATTGCTTCAACTGCTGATGCATATTCTCGTCACGATAGGCATAGCGAAGGAGCTTCACCTCCAGTTCGGCACTCAGATAGTTGTAGAGCGAGAGACCGGAACCATCGGCGAGTTTGTAGCGAGCAGGATCGAGTCCTATCTTGCGTATCAACTGCCGCTCCACGTTTCTCGCACTCTTGGCACTGGCAGGTCGGTTGCCTGTCGAAGCCGCTATCTGGTAGTACATGCTCTCGGCATAGAGATTGTCGCTCTCCTTCATCATCTTGTGCAATATCTGGTCCATCGTATGGAAACGGGTACAAATGGTGAACGCTCCCTGCGGACAGCGTTTCACGGATGCCCCGAAACCAGCATAGAAGATGCCCGCATCCTTCAACTTGCTAAGGAATCTATCCATAAACAGGTCTTTCCTTCCGAACACCAATGGCGAGAGCACCGGGTTGTCATCATCCCAGCACCATCCCTCGCCCAAGAGGTCTTCGTCCTTCATCGAGCGGTCGGCATAGATGCTGCCCTGGATGCTATCCACGCCCAGTTCCTTCAGGCTGGTGACGAACGCCGTCATGTCGTCGGTGTTGAATCGAGGGTCCATGCCGCCCACGCAGTAGATGTCGCCCTTGAGCACGCCGTTCTCCACCGTGCCCGTATATTTGAGGGTGGTCTTAAACTGATAAGAGCCGCCCAACTTATCCAGTGCGGTAATCGCCGTCACGAGTTTCATGGTGCTGGCAGGTCGCATCAACTGGCGTTCACGGAAGCGATAGATGCAAGAATCCGCCTCCAGGTCCCACACCATGATGCCCACCTGCGAGGTCTCAAACATCTTGCTTTTCAGCAGATTGTCCAAGCCCACCTGCACAGCGTGAGGCCAAGGCAGGGAGTCGGAAGCCAAGCTATCCACCATGAGGGAGTCGGAGACAGCCAGTTCGTCCTTGTCGTCGGCAGGCTCTTCTTCCTTCGTCTCCTGTTCCGTATTGTCTATCACCACTTGGGCTTGCAGCGGCAGGCTCATCACCATCACAGACAGCAAGCTCATCACATATCTTAATATCTTATTCATTACCTAATTTTATTCAAAAAGACAGCAAGAGAATTCTTCACTCTTCGTTCTTCACTCTTCACTTCCCCATTCTCTTCTCCACTTCCTTGACGAATCCCTCCTCATTGTCGGGTTGCAGGCTCACCATTCGCTTGTGTCCAAACTCGATGACAAGCGCATGGTCCAAGCCGAAGCACGCCTTCATCGGAGTCACGCTGATGATGTCACATACCGGGATGGTCTTCTTGCTGGAGAAGCGTCCCTCGTCGATGACGATGAAATCCATCTCCTCGTCACGGTCGATGGGCTTCACACGGCGAAAGGTATAGGTGGTATGGAGGATGCGCTCTATCATGCCCACGATGACGATGGCGAGGAGGATGCCGATGATAGCCACCTTCATCCAAAAGAAGTAACCCACCAAGAGTGCGAAAACACCCACTCCACACTTCGCTGGCACCGTAAAACGCTTATGAAAAGTTCTGTCTGTCATACCTTTTTATTAAAAAACACTGCAAAATTACAAAAAAACCACCGCATATTGCGCATTTTAAAGAGAAATTAGTAATTTTGCAACGAATTAAGAATTGAGAAATAGATAAACTCATGGTTTATAAGTATGATTTTCTGATTATCGGTGCAGGAGTTGCCGGTATGAGTT
>OLFZ01001055.1_pt1 | contig 26306 bp, 22 predicted proteins | sample 1604861 | NCBI WGS metagenome assembly OLFZ01 (sample SAMEA3888895, study PRJEB22519) | human gut metagenome | biome: human gut; feature: human-associated habitat; material: faeces | place: Denmark | collected 2011 | reverse complement strand
AGAAAACTCCGTTAGAGTTTGATTTCTGAATCACATTGTTAAAGAACGTCTTTGTTGGTAACAACTGAGGCTTTTGGTCGTGGCTTAATAAAATAAGCCACAACACAAAGCAGATAAATCTGCCTAAAACTGGTTAAAAACAGACTACAACATCACTTTGATCTCGATCTATGCGTGTTGTCGCCATATAACCGAACTAACTGTACAATAACCGTAATGACAAGTTGAAAGAAGATTCTTTGTATATTTTGTATCATGTTTAACATTGGTTTTGAGAATTTTATATGAATGATATAATTATTATCGGGGGGGGTACTTCGGTTTATACATAGCCTATTATTTAGGTGAGAAACACTATAAGGTAGACCTCTTCGAAAAAAGCTCTGAGCTTATGTCCAGAGCTTCATACAATAATCAAGCACGTATTCATAACGGATATCACTATCCACGTTCAGTTCTTACAGCATTAAGATCACGCCAATCATTTCCTCGATTTATTAAAGATTTTCCTTCATGTGTATGCAATGACTTTGATAAGTACTACATGGTAGGAAAGCATTTAAGCAAAGTAACAGCCTACCAGTTTGAAAGGTTCTGTAAAAGAATAGGCGCATATTTAGAGCCAGCTCCAAGTAAAATTGTCAATCTAACCGATCCTCACTATATCGAGGCTTGCTTTTGTGCAAAAGAATTTGCTTTTGATTCTAAAAAATTAAGAGATGAAATCATAAGCAGGATCAACACTTCTTACGTAACAATACATACTAATTGTGAAGTTACACAAATTAAGTCTTCTTCCTCAGAAGAGCTTACTGTATCTGTTTTAAATCATAAAAACAACGAAACTGAATTGTATTCAGCTTCTAATGTTTTTAACTGTACTTATGCTAATTTAAATCATGTTCTTCATAACAGCTCCCTAGAGCTTATTCCATTAAAACACGAAATGACTGAAATGGCTCTAGTTGACGTCCCTGATGAAATCAAACATTTAGGTATTACTGTTATGTGCGGGCCTTTCTTCTCTGTAATGCCTTTTCCTTCAGTAACACTGAATGGACACTATCTGCATTCATTTTCTCATGTACGTTATACACCTCATTATGAGTGGTATTCAAATACTGATAATTACATTGATGCTGAACAAAAGTTTAGTGAAGATGAAAAACATAGTGCCTGGAAAATCATGCAACGAGACGCTGCAAGATATATTCCATGCCTAAACGAATGTACTTATCGTAAATCATTATGGGAAGTTAAAACTGTTTTACCTCGTTCTGAAGTAAATGATTCCAGACCAATCCTATGTAAATTTAATTATGGATTAAAAGGTTTTCACTGTGTTATGGGTGGAAAAATTGATAACGCATATGATGCAGTTGCTGCTATAGAAAAGGAATTAGGACTTTAAAATGGCTGAAAATAAAATTGAAAGTTCAAAAGACGAAAGCTTTGTTTCTGTTGTTACCGTTCTTAATACAGAAAATGAGAATAGCCTTATTTCTGTAAAAGATATTCAGCAACAACTAGATGCATCATACACAGATTATGAAATTATTTTGGTAGTTCAAAAATCTGTTGAAAGAAGAAAAAAGTATGATATTGAAGAGCTTCTAAAAACAACCCCATGCATTCGTTACCTACAGTTGTCTGCAGATGCTAATACAGATGTCGTATGGTCAGCAGGTACAGAAAACGCAATTGGCGATTTTGTGATTTGTTTTGACTTAAACAACGATCCTGTATCTATCATTAAGGATTCAGTTAATCTTTGTAAGTCTGGAAATGATGTTGTAGTTGGTACTGTAAAAGAAAAAACTTCTATTGCTTATTCTATAGTAAGACCTCTTACTGGCTGGCTTTTAAAAATAGTTGATTACAAACTGCCAAAAGGAGCTACAACATTTAGATGTCTGTCTAGAAGAGCTGTAAATGCTGTTATGGACACAGGTATGTTTTATCAACAGTTCTTTATGCAGATCCAAAAGACAGGTTATGGATTTGCAGAGCTTCACTATGAGCCTAAAAAATCCAAAGTTATGTCAAAAACTTTGATTGGCGGTATAAAGACAGCATTACGTCTGATGGTATTCAATACTACAGTACCTTTAAGGATCATGTCTCTATTAGGTATATTTGGTTCTTTTTTTGCAATGCTCTTTTCACTATATTCATTCTTACTACATTTCTTTAGAGACGATGTGGTTCCAGGATGGACATCAACTACTTTCATTATTTCATTCTTCTCAACCATTCAGTTTGTGATTTTAGCTTTCATTACTGAATATCTTGGAAGAATCCTTTTAGAGCAGTCTAACGCTACTGGTTATTCAATCGTTTATGAAAAGAACTCGTCTGTAATGGTAAATCTAGACAGAATTAACGTTCTTGAAAACAGTGAAAACACCAAAACCAATTTAGTTCAAACAGGTAGAGATAGATAACAAAAAGATAGCTCTGCTTATTTTTATTAATTTAATAACAGATTCGGATTTTATATATGACTACAGCTTTAATTGGTTCAACAGGATTTGTAGGAACCACCTTAAGATCACAAACATCATTTGACGAATATTATCATTCAACAGATATTAACAATATTGATGAAAAGAGCTTTGATTTAGTAGTTTGCGCTGCAGCTCCTGCTAAAAAATGGTATGCAAATTTACATCCTGATGAAGATCGTAATGTAATTGATAGTCTTATTGCTCACCTAAAAACTATAAAAGCAAAGCAATTCATTCTCATTAGCACTGTAGATGTTTTTAAGTCACCAGTAAACGTCGATGAAAATACTTCTATTAAGTTAAATGAACTTCAACCATATGGTTTCAACCGTAGGCGTTTAGAGTTATTTGTTAAAGATAACTTTGAATCATCTTTAATAGTAAGATTACCTGGCCTTGTAGGTGCAGGCTTAAAGAAGAATATCATTTATGATTTTAAACATAACAATGAAATAGAAAAGATTGAATCAGACAATGTTTTCCAATTCTATCCAATGAAGAACTTATGGTCAGACATTCAAACTTCTTTAAATTCTAATCTGAAACTAATTCATCTTACCTCTGCTCCAGTAAGTGTAAAAGAAGTTGCAAAGTATGCTTTTAATTTTGAATTTGATAATCACTTAAATATGCCTTTAGTTAGTTATGATTTAAAAACCATTCATTCAAACAAATGGCAAAACTCAACTGATTGCTATCAGTATTCAAAACAAGCATCTCTTGAAGCTATTAAAGAATACGCCTTATTAGAGGATTAAATGATGAAGTTATCAATCTCTAATATTGCATGGAATGTAGCTGATGATGACAAGGTAGCAGAACTGCTTGTATCACTTAATGTTAGCTACATTGATACAGCACCAGGAAAGTACTTTTCCGATATCAAAAATGTCAACAATGAAGAAATCATAAAAGTTAGACAGTGGTGGCAAGACAGAAATATCCAATTTGCAGGCATGCAATCTTTGTTATTTGGAACGACAGGGCTAAATCTATTTGAAATCCAAACACAGCAGCCTATGCTTCATCATTTGGAAAAAGTGTGCCATATCGGCTCTTTACTTGGTGCTACAAGACTTGTGTTTGGTTCACCTAAAAATAGAGATAGAAGTAAGTTAGATGATAATTCAACCAAAGATATAGCTTTAGATTTCTTTAACAAATTAGGCAACATTGCTAAATCTGAAGGTGTAATCATTTGTCTTGAAGCAAATCCTGTCTGCTACGGAACAAACTTCTTAACTACAACAAAAGAAACTGCTGAATTTGTAAAAGAACTTAACCACAAAAATATCAGACTTCAGCTTGATATGGGGACAGTGTATACCAATCACGAAGATTTTTCAGATATAGAAAAATACGCTGAACTTATCGGTCATATCCACTTAAGTGAATCTAATTTAGCCAAATTTAATTCAGAACAATTAAGTAATGATCAATTCCATATTAAATGTGGAGAAGAATTTAAGAAGCTTTTCTCTAACTCTTTATTAAAGACTGATATAGCTACCATTGAAATGTTAATTAAAGATGCAAGTTCAACAGATGACTATCTACAGTCAATAAGTTCTGCTGTAGAAGCTTCAAGGAAAATTTACGGAGTAGAAAATTAAATGATCAACTCAAATTTAGACAAACTAAAACTATATAAAAATTTCTACATCCCAAAATACAAAGTTCTTTTTTCATCAGAAAAGAGTAATAACAGCTGTCTTGTAATTCCTGTTATCAATGAAGGTAATAGAATTCACGAGTTGCTAGAGAAGATCGCTTCATTAGAACTTAATAAATTAGTAGATGTAATTATCGTTGATGGCGGTAGTACTGATGGCTCTTTAGAAGAGAATTACTTGAAATCTCAAAATGTAAATTCTCTCCTGTTAAAAACTGCAAAAGGTAAATTGAGTACTCAACTACTTTGTGCTTATGCCTATGTCCTAGAAAAGAATTATAAAAATATCCTTACCATTGATGGCAACAATAAGGATGATCCTAAATCAATCTCTTTAATCGTTGATAAATTAAATGAGGGGTATGACTTTGTTCAAGCTTCACGTTTTATTGATGGTGGTGAAGCTGTTAACACACCTAAAAGCAGAGATTTTGCAATTCGATATATTCATGCACCTGTATTAAGTTGTTTCTCTGGTTTTCACTGGACAGATACAACACAAGGTTTTAGAGGATATTCATCAAAACTTTTATCAAGCCCTGAGGTAGCAATCTTTAGAAAAGAGTTTTCATGCTATGAATTATTGGCATACCTTTCTTATATAGCTCCAAAGCTCAATTTTAAATGTATCGAAATTCCTAGTAAAAGAGTTTATCCAAAAGGAGCTGTACCAACAAAAATTAGTTCTTTTAAGGGAAATCTTGAGCTATTGAAAGTTCTATTTAAGGCTTCTTTTGGTAAATACAACTTAGATAAGAAGGACATAATCAAATGATCACTTTTATCTTAGTTGTTCTTGGTATTTGCTCAAATGCAAGTGCCAGTGTACTCATTAAGTATGCAATGATGCCAGAAAGACATCTGTCAATAAAAGAACCTCTGTCAGTTATAACTAATCTACCACTCATTGTTGGCGTTGTTTTGTATGGAATTGCATTTGTACTTTATGCAGTAACATTGCAGAGACTTCCTTTAAATGTAGCTCATCCAATTCTAACCTGTGGTGCTATTGCGTTAGTAGCAGTGCTATCAGTAGTTTTATTTCACGAAAGTTTTTCTTTAGTAAAGATTACAGGTGTGGTGTGTGTCGGTGTTGGGGTATATTTAATTTCTTCTAGTTCATAGAACGTTGTTAGACTTCTGATGATTGCTGAATTAATTTTGTATATCTTGTTATCGGTAATATATATAGATGTCAAAAGAACATTGAATAAATAAAGTTGGTTACCATCCAAAGCATGTATATGAGTAATTTATTCAAGAGAGAAAAAAAAGGATACAATATGCTAACAATAATAAAAAAAATAACTGATTATAGAAATATTTTTATCATATTACCTATAGTATTTATTTTGGGATTTTACATAAATCCATTAGCTAATGTTGATATTATTTTATGGGATAGAACATTCAGTTCCGCTGTTTTATCTGGAATCTCGATAGAACGTAGAATATCTAATTTCTATAAATATTTTGTTGTTTATATACCATTTATTGTTATTGTAACCTCTGTAACACTTTTATATTTGTTTTATTTAAGACCATCTTATAGAAATATTTTTTTTAAGCTTGTTTTAGCTTTTGTGCCATTTGTTATTGCATCATATATTTCAAAATATTCATCATATTCTGTTGTTAATGATAATCTATTACTAAATAATATTATTGTTTTTCTATTAATTCTTTTGTCTCTTGGATTTATAGATAAAACGGAAAAAATGGATTTTTCAAAATATGTTATTTTATTTGTCTCTTTAGAAACTCTAGTTATTGTTAGTAATTTACTGTTTAAATCTAATCAAAATAGTTTTAATTTAATTCTTGTAGTTTCTACTGTTGCTATATTAATTGCACTTTTTCTTATATTTACTCGTCTAAGTAAACTATATTTCTATACTTTTAATATGTTATTACTTTTGATGTGGGGGCCTGCTTTCATTAGAGTATGTTTGGAAATTTTGTATTTTTTCAGTGAAAAAGGAAAAGTTATTGAAAATTATTTTAGCATTATATGCTTTACTACTATTATTTTTTTTGTATTTGTATCTTTTGCAACATTTATCATCACTAATAAAAAGTTAGATATTAGGTCTTTTGGCTATGTAGGAGCTATAGCTAGTTTTGTTTTAGTTGCATATTTTTCTTTTAACTATCAATATAGGTATGAATATAGAAGCTTTTCTTCCATTTACGAATTAGGAAATGCAACTGTTGCTCTGGATTCAATTTTTTACGGCAAATTACCTATTATTGATTATTTTTCTGCTCATGCTCTTTCTGATATTTGGACAAAACTAATTTATTGTATTTTACATAATGATATCAAAGGAATACTTGTTGACCCATATCATGGTTTAAGTATTTTGCTTTCACATCTACTATTGTTTTTTATTTTTCGTCATTTTTTTGGACCTGATTTTTCTATTCTGTTAATCATACTTTTCCCTTTTGATGTTGTTGGAATAAAAGGTATTACTATTTGCATGCTTTCTATAGTAATGCTACTCATTATCATGAATAAGCAAACCATAAAATTGTATTTACTTTTTTGGTGTGCTGTTTTGATATGTGCCTTCGTTAGCTATGATGAAGGAATTTTTTTGGGAATCGCATGTATTATATCTTATAGTGTATTCTGTATTTTAAAAAAAATAAAAAAAGAATTACTATATTTTTATATTTGTGGATTATCCATTGGAGCCATTGTATTTTTATTTGTTATTGTCTATGGAAAACACTTTGATTTAATAGTTATTGATCGAATGAAAGAATGGATATCTGTTAGTGTAAGATCCAGTTCAACATGGGCAACAGATGTTTTTGGCGATTCAACATCATTTGCTTTTTTCTTTTCGTATTTTATTTGTCCTATTATTGCAATTTTTCTTGCTGTAAGCGCAATCTTCAGATATTGTCTTTCTAAAACTAATATTGTATTAGTAGTATTAATTTTTGCTTTTGCTCTAACTGAAGTTTTGTTCATACCTAGAACAATTGTTTTTCATAATCTAGCCGTATGCTCTGGCTCTACAGGTGTTTTGTTAAATTTTTTTCATTGGACAGTCTCATTTTACGTTCTGTACCGTATTACTGAATTTAAACTCGGTGAAAATGCAAAATATATTTTATTTTCATTGACGTTATTTATTTCAATTTTGATTGAAGGTGTTAGTGTTACTCATTACTTACCGAAGCCAGATTCAACTTTGGCCTATAAAACGCTCAATACATCAAAAAGTTGGAACCTACAAGACAATAATAGAGGTAATGTAGGTAAACAAAGAATTATATTGGGAGAAAAAACAAAAAAGTTTGTAAACCAATTTAAAACTATATTTGATGTTCTTCTTACAAAAGATCAAACCTTCATAGATTTTTCAAATGTTACTTCACTCTATTTTTTTACTAATAGAATAAGACCTTCATATGTAGGTCAGACTCCGAGTTTGTTAACAGATTTATATTCACAGAAAGAATATATTAAGGAAATTAACCAATACGATTGTCCATTGGCCGTGTTAGGAACAACAGAAACTTCATATTTACAAAAAATGACCGGAGTTCCTCATAATGTTAGATATTATAAAATTGCTGAATATATTTATCAAAATTATAGACCTTTAGTAAGATTTGGTGAATTCATTATTTGGGGAAGAAAAGATCTGTACGATAATTATAAGCAGATTTTAGAGTCAAAAAATTTCGTTGGAAAAGGATATGCTCTTGTTGATTATGGATATGATATGACATCAATTTATCTCGATAATGATGGAATTAAACATTGGAGGTTTGCTCCTTACCACTCTTTTAATTTACGTGATCTTCCATTCGTATGGGCAAATTTTGATAGATTTAAAGCTTCTAATAATCAAATTTTAAGAACTCTTACTTTATCAGACGAAAATACATATTTTTTTGAAGGAGCAGATCATTTTAGGACAAAGGACGGCAATTACTTATCGTTTGAAATTATTAGTAGCTCTTCAGTCGATCTGACAACAAATGTGGTATTATACGACTCACATTTCAGTGGTGCAAAATATCAATTAATTTTTAATGTAAAACCTGGAAGGCACTCATATTTGCTTAGAATAAGCCAAGATTATTTTTGGACTGCTTATAACATAGATACGATTATGTTTGGAAATAGTAGCTCTCTTTCTATAGGAAATTTAAAAATCCTCAAAGGGGATTAAAATTTTTATTAACGGCTCTTCGTGCATATTTATGGGTAAATAATTGAAATTAGAACACGGTTAGAGCCTTAAATCTAAGCTACTCTTAGCCCCTTACCACCTCGATTAGGAAGTGGAATTATAATTTTTGAACATCCAAGTAAGATCATATCGAGCATATTTTGGATGTTTCTAAAGACATAAGCTTTACGTAAAAACAACTTAATCTTGTTGTTTATAGCCTCAACTCTAGCATTGCTCAGTTGACTCTCTATTGTATTGAGAATATGGTTCTTATGTCGCCTAATTTTATAGGCAAGCTCTTTGAAAACTTGAATTCTGCTGTGAGTAGCTCTCCTAAAGAAAGACTTAAGCTCAGCATTTGCTTAACTACTTCTCTAACTCTTGAGATACACCTCATGATGGTGTACCAGTCACTCCTTAGATATTCAGCTACTACCTTCTTATTGATATTCATCGCAAGAAAGGTTGCTGTCATATCAAAGTCTTTGGCGAACCTTGAGCAGGATATGACCATTGTACTGATGCCGTCTTAATACCATGCTCTTTACAACATACTCTTTTAGTAAAGCTATAAAGCTCTACTATGGTTCCACCTAAGTCTAAGGCTCTCCATTTACGGTATACACGACTCTTGTCATAGACAGGACATCTCTTACCACATACTGGACAACAGTTTGAGTGCCTTTTTAAAGGATGCAGATAAACTCTTAAAATTGTTACTCCATCAATATCTGTTTCAAAATCAAATCCATCGATTACGCAGTTATTGACTGATAACTATTTCTTTATTAGAGTATTAGCAGAGACCGTTTCTTTTCCTTATTTAGTTTTTGTCGTGATTAACAAAATACAGGATTGAAATGGTCTTTTCAATTCAAGTTTTCAAAGAGCTTTTAAGATCATGTTAAATGAACTTAAAGGGTAAAATATATTATTCAGAGGCTTCTGCTTTTACCCACAACTATGCTCGAAGCAAAAGTATGTCGGAGATTATGGTTTATGAAAAATATTGCACTAATTATTGCTGGCGGATCTGGCGCTCGAATGCATCAAAATATACCAAAACAATTTCTTACAGTAAATGAGCGACCTGTTATTGTTTATACTCTTGAGGCATTCCAAAATCACCCAGAGATTGATGAAATTGCAGTGGTTTGCATTGAAGGATGGGAATCAGTTCTTTGGGCATATGCAAATCAGTTTAATATAACAAAACTAAAGCATGTTATCCCTGGAGGAAAGAACGGTCAAGATTCAATTAGAAATGGTGTCTTTGAATTAGAAAAAAATCACTCTAAAGATGATGTTGTTCTGATCCATGATGCTATTAGACCAATGGTTTCAGCTGAAATTATTTCAGATTGTATACGGGTAACCCAATTACACGGTAATGCTATCACCGTTATTCCTTGTGCTGAAGCAATGATGCAAACTGAAGACGGTTTAGTTTCAACAGGTAGTTATCCTCGCGATAATCTAAAAAGGACGCAAACACCTCAAGGTTTTCATATTGGAAAAATCTGTGATCTGCACAGGAGAGCACTGCAATTAGGTATTACAAATTCAGTTGCGTCCTGCACATTAATGATTGAACTTGGAGAACAAGTCTATTTTTCAGCAGGTTCTGAAAAGAACATTAAACTGACAACTGTTGAAGATCTTGATATTTTTAAGGCTCTTCTTATTGCAAAAAGATCAGACTGGTTAAAATAATGAATAATTTTTCAAATTGGCATAATTGTCAGTTGTATATTGAAGATCTTGATAAAACGTTGAGTCATGTAGTTAATATTAACAAACTATGTAATAAAAGTGTTTTGTTAACTGGAGCAACAGGTACGATCGGCTCATTCCTAGTCGATACTTTGATTCGATTTAATCAAATATCCAATGCAAATATCAGACTGTATCTTGGTGGGCGCAGTGTCGAAAAACTAAGAAATCTGTTCGGCACGCAGAAGAATGTTGAATATTTGTCATATGATATGTTTGTGCCATTAAATTTTAATAAGCAATTTGATTACGTTATTCATTCTGCAGGAAATGCTCATCCTGCAGCTTTTAATGGAAACCCTGTAGGGACAACTTTAGGAAATATAGAAAGTACCTATAGACTACTTGAGTATTTAAAAGATAATCAAGGGAAAAGACTTTTATATGTATCTTCGGGTGAAGTATATGGAATAGGAGATTTATCTTTAGAGTCTTTTGATGAATCTTACTCTGGATGTGTAGATGTATTGTCACCACGTTCTTGTTATCCTCTAAGTAAACGTATGACAGAAAATCTTTGTGCTAGTTATTGGAAACAATATGGTGTAGAGACAGTCATTGTTCGTCCATGTCATACTTATGGGCCATTCATGACAGAATCAGATAATCGAGCTCATGCTCAGTTTCTGCAAAATGCTGTCTGTGGTAAAAAAATTGTTTTAAAAAGCTTAGGAACGCAAATGCGTAGCTACAATTATGTTGCAGATTGCTCATCTGCTCTTTTAAGTGTTCTTTTGTCAGGAAATCCCGGGGAAGCATATAATTTGGCTAATTCTAATTCTGTACTTACGATTGCTGATTTGGCAAAAAAAATTGCGAGTGCAGTAGACTGTGAAGTCGTTTTTGACATACCTAATGCTACAGACTTAGCTAACCAGTCACCGATACCAAAGCAAGTATTAAGCTCCAAGAAAATCGAAAGGCTTGGTTGGAAACCAGCTTTTAGTGTAGATGAGGGGATTAGCCACACTTTGAATATGTTAAGGTAAATTATCAAATGTTAGAAGAACTAAAAAATCAAGTATGCAGGGCAAACTTAGAGCTAGTCGCAAGAGGAGTTGTCATATACACGTGGGGAAATGTCAGTGGCATTTCTGATGACAGGAAATTTATGGTAATTAAACCATCAGGTGTCAGTTACGACGAAATGAGCCCTGATGATATGGTCGTTGTTGATGTGAATTCTGGACAGCGTGTGGAAGGAAAATGGAATCCTTCATCTGATACCAAAACCCATCTGGAGCTATACCGTAAGTACAGCTCAATTAAGGGTATAGTTCATACTCATTCAGTTAATGCTGTAGCTTTTGCACAGGCTGGAATTAGCATACCCGCATTAGGTACAACTCACGCAGATTACTTTTATGGGAATATACCTTGTACTAGAGAACTTTCACAAAGTGAAGTTATGGATGATTATGAAACTAACACAGGAAAAGTGATTATAGAAACTATCGAAAACTTAAATTATGATCCGATGGCTATTCCTGGTATTATTGTGAAAAATCATGGTCCTTTTGCTTGGGGTAAAAATCCATCCAATTCAGTTTATAATGCAGTTGTTCTTGAAAAAGTTGCAGAGATGGCTTTAAAAACACTGATCCTAAATCCAAAAGCAGATATTAAATCATATGTTTTGGATAAACACTACATGAGGAAGCATGGTCCAAATGCGTATTATGGTCAAGGAAAGACGGATTAGAGTTCAAATGTTGATATTGAATTGAGAAGTAAGAATTTTTAAAGAATATTCTTATTTTGCTGACATTAAGCAGTAAAAATTAGGAATATATTCTGACTTATTTTAGTGTTTGATTTTCAATCGCTTTTTAAAAAAACGTAATTAATGTATCTATTATTTTAAATAAATCAATCAGATAATGTTGATTATGTGAGTTTTAGATCACTTTACAATATTCACATTATCACTATGTGATACAAAGATCACGCTTAGCTCTACATGCTTGAGAATGTAGTCAACATAGGTTAAAAGATAGCTATCAAAGAGATATAACAGGATCACAATGATGGCAGTACAGTTTGATAACACAGGTGATTTACTTTCAACAGAGCTAGGAAACATAGGACTTACAGCAGCAGGATTTGATTACTTTGAATTAGCACCTGTAATTGAGTTCTGTATTGTAAAGATAGGTTCACATGTAAAGGTAACTCAAAGTGAGTTAGTGAAGCTATTGTGTTGTCAGGTATTGAATGTACCATACCAGTCATTGTACGGAACCTCAGAGTTTTATCGTGGTAAACCTGTAAGAGCTTTAACTGGTAATGAAGAGCTTAATGTAGAAGACTTAAACAGGGATGTTCTTTCAAGACTATTAGATGCCATAGCAGACTTTGGACCTGAAAGATTGAAAGATGAAAAGCCTGTTACTATTGCTGTTAAAGTTCATGCTGTAGCTTCAATTAACAGTGAAGCCGTTAAAGCTACTGTTGAAAACTCAACCTATTACGTCATCTGTACTAATGATACAGAGCGTAAATGGACGATGAAAGAATTACTTTCTATCTATAAGAAGCAATCTGTAGTTGAAAGAAACAGGAGATGCATTAAAGATAAAAGATTACTGGTAAACACTTTGTACCTTGAAAGCCCATCTAGAATAAATGCTCTGATGTGGATAATGACTTTAGCTCTTTTAATCTATTCTGCTACAGAATATCTGATGAGAAAGAAGATGGAAGAGCAAAGACTTACGGTTCCTACACCTGACCATAAGAACGAGCTTTCAAGACCATCATTGATGAGAGTTTATCAGTACCTTGCAAACTCTAATATCAGTCTGACATATTCACCTGGTACAGAGTTTGTAAGATTAACAGGAGTTCCTTTAGATATGCAGCAAATCCTGTTATCTATGGGAGAAGAAAGGTGCAGATACTACATAAGTGACACATATTGACCTTATATAGCGTCTGCTGTTTAAAACATGAGCAAATAAGATCATGACAAGTTTATTTAGAAGTTTTACTGCTTAATATCAGTTTGAAACACAATATGAATCAATTTGTAACTTGCATTTTTGAGAGAGTCAAAAAGATCTTTTCTTTTATTAAATACTTTCTCAAACAGAATAATTGTTCTGAATATGCTAAAAGAGGTATTTATTATGATTTCTCTCCAATAGATGTATGTGAAGATGAAGATAAAAATTCATATGAAGAAGAGTTCAATCAAATAAAGTATGCCTTAGAAAATGACAAGGTTAAGAACATAGCTATCTTAGGTAAGTTTGGTACTGGTAAGAGTAGTCTTATATCTTCATTTTTCAAGCATGCACAAATCAATAATAAAAAGATCTCAGAAAAAGAGTACGTAACAGTAAGTCTTGCTGATTTTGATTATTTAAAAGAAAATTCATCAGACAACATTGAAGAAAATCATGCTGATAATTCAAAATCTGACAATGATGATAATTCTGATATAACTGCTAAAAATAGCAGTAATGCTTCTTCAGAAAATAGAGTTGATTCATCTAATAGGAACAATCATTCATCAGGTAAATCTTCTTATCAGAATCTTGATGCTGTTGAAAAAGAAATAATAAGACAGCTTTCATTTGGAAAGCTAAGTAAAAATGTTCCAATTTCTTTTTTATCAAAATTCAAAACTCGTTTATGTGATACTTTAGTTATCGCTTTATATCTGAGTCCATTATTAGTTCTTTTTTTTAGTATCTTTTTTATAAAAAATGAAATCGTTCACTTATTTTACTATGCACCAGGTAGTACCTTAACTAAATTGTTAGTTCTTACTGCAATTACAGCAGCATACATATTCATGTATATTAAATTTTTATCACCAAGATTTAGATTTAAACATTTATCTTTATCATCATTATCAATTAGTGTTGAGCAGAAAGATTCTGATAACATTATAGATGCTTATCTTGATGAAATTACCTATCTGTTTGAAAAATCAAACTGTAAATATGTAATTTTTGAAGATCTAGATAGGGGAAACAATCCAGAAGTATTCACTCATTTAAGAAATTTAAATATTGTTTTAAATAATGACATTAGATGCACAAATAAAAATGCCGTCTTTTGGAAAAAAGGTCAACGCAGAATAGTATTTATCTATTTATTAAGAAATGATCTTTTATCTCCTCAAGATATTGTCAAGTTCTTTGACTTTACTATATCAATAACACCTTATGCAGCTTCATCTAACATTGCATATCATGCTTTAAAGATAAGAGGTGAGCTTTATGCTTATTATAAGAAGATTGAAGGTGATGAAAATCGTGAAGATGAATTAATTTCTTCTCAAGTAGTTGTTGATAATGTACCAGCTGACCAACAAGATAAAAACTCAAAAAGCTCTTTAGAAATAAAGAGTTTTAAAAAGTCAAAATTTTTTACTGAAGAATCTTTAGATAACGATTTTATTATTTCAGTGGCAAGATTTGTTGGTGATCTTAGAAATATCGACAGATCTTTAACGATTACCAATTACTAATTGGTAATTTTGAGTTTTTACTTGATGATTCTAAGAGCATTGCAAAAAAGATCTTTTCAATATCGGCATTAAAAAACTACTATCCATCAGATTATAACCAGTTGCTCTCTAATAGTGGAAAATTGTATGAGCTGATGAATAGACAAGGTGAATACAGATCTTTTGTAGAAAATGTCAAGAATTACTTTAAGGATTTAAATGATAAAAACGAAAAGTTGTCATCTGAAAATTTTTATCAAGATGAATGGAATAGATCATTCGAAGATTTAGAAGAACGATATTCATTTTATGATTTAGTAAAATCTAAAAGGTACAAGGCTGAATTATGTACTTACTTAAGAAGCAAGACTTTTTTAACGTACTTACTTTGTAATAATTTTATTTCTGAAGATTACAGATTTTATGTATCAAAATTTTCAAAACAATTTTCTCTTAATCGAAGAGAATATTTCTTCTTAAGAAAAATATATGATACTAATTCTGATTATCAACCAAATTATAAACTTTTAAATGCTAGATTAGACATCCTCTTTTCTTTATTACCAAGGTTTACGATCAATAGCAAATCAATTTTTAATATTTCGTTCTTTAACTTTGCTCTAAAACAATATAACGATCATAAAAATATAGAAAGTTCAAGATTTTTAGGTAAATATTTAGAGATTTGTTTAGAGCCTGTTTACAGATATTTTGGTCCTGAATTTTTGAATAAAGAACTTTTAAATAAGAAAGAATTGTACTTAAAAGATGCTGGAAAAATAAATCTACTGTTCATGACTATTGTGGATACATGTGGCAGTTTAGCAACTCTCACAAGAAAGTTATCATTTTTTAATAGAAAATCACAATTTATATTGTATGCTCTTGTATATGGCTCTTTTATGTTTTCTAATGATGGAAATTTTTCTGAGTCTAGTAGAGAAATAAATGATTTCGTATCAACAGTAAGAGAAAGAAAAACTCTTTCAGACATCGTCAACAAGATCATATATAGTTCCATACTGGAATATATTTTTCGATTCTTTGTCTTCTTTAAAAATTGTAATGGAAGAACTTCCTAGAACATATTTTCTTAGAGATAAATTAATTGAATTTTATAGACAATTGTCTTGCTAGAAATGACAACTATCAACCTTTTCTACTCAATTGGGAGAACTGTTCTACTCTAGCAAAAGTTATTTATCCACAAAAAAGTAGTGATAATTCCGACAAATCAGCAGAAAAACTTTGTCAAAAATCTTTTCTGACAATATTTTTTGATTTTTCTGACAAAGATAATGTCTCATTTTTATATATAAGAAAAGCGATTTTCAATCTCCTATTTAATCAAGATAATTCTTCAGATAAAGTTAGTTATATAAACATTCTATCTGCATGCGGTATTTTAGAAAGATCAAATTTTGATGAAAACAATGAGAATAGATATCTCGAAGATTATTCAGAGATTGTTGTTTCTTTAATAACTGTTCTAAATTCATTAGAAATTCATAAAAGATTAGATAAAGAAAAGACTTCAACTGATAAGGATAATAATCTTGACAAACAAAAGACTGTCAAAAAAGAAATTACATGTTTTCTAAGACAAGATGAATATTTTGGATTATTAAATGAATATAGAAGTGCTAAATACCCTTTCAATGGTAGCACTAAGTTACTAAAACAATGTTTCATTGATTTTGAAAATTTCTATATTGAAGATTTAAAAATTACATTTAGTAAAGTAGATTCTCTGCTTCAAAGTTGGCAAGATGAAAAGTTCTTTGATTTGTTTACTGCAGATTTAAATTTTGCATTAGCTAAATCAGAAACACTTTCAGACCTTTTACTGTATTCTCTTTTACCAAAAGTTAACAAAAATACTCCTCAACGTAGAATCAAGCCAAATGTACAACATATTATATACGTTAGGGATTATCTATGTTCTTTTGATTTGTCAAATTTTTCAAATGACAATAAAGAAGACAATAAAATATCATTCATTTTTGATTTTTTTAACAAAGAAATTGATACAGTATGGGATTCTCTTCATGAGTCTTTTAAACAGAATTTTGATGAGATTTCGCAATCATCTTCTCATTTAATTTCTTGCCTAAATTTTGAAACTCTTGATCCTAATAGAATAAGCAAAATCAAGGAATTCTTCCTTAACATTGATAAACAAGATTAACAATCATTTCAATTACTACACAACAGAGAGGTTAACATGTACGATTATTTAGTAGTAGGTTCAGGTTTATATGGTGCAATCTTTGCTCGTGAAGCAAAAAAACATGGTAAATCTGTATTAGTAGTAGAAAAAAGAGCAAACATTGCAGGAAATGTTTATACCGAAAATGTTGAAGGTATAAATGTTCACAAATATGGTGCTCATATCTTCCATACCAATAATAAGAAGGTTTGGAACTATATTACTCAATTTGCTGAGTTTAATAGATTTACTAACAGCCCTGTAGCAAATTACAAAGGTGAACTGTATTCATTACCATTTAATATGTACACCTTTAATAAGATGTGGGGAGTAGTAACACCTGAAGAAGCTCTAGCTAAGATCAATGAACAGAGAAAAGAGATTGTATCTGAACCTAAAAATCTTGAAGAGCAGGCAATCTCACTAGTAGGTAGAGATATCTATGAAAAGCTAATCAAAGGTTATACTGAAAAACAGTGGGGTAGAGACTGTAAAGAATTACCTTCATTTATTATTAAAAGATTACCAGTACGTTTAACTTTTGATAACAACTACTTTAATGCTCTATACCAGGGTATTCCTGTAGGTGGTTATACCAAGATGGTAGCAAATTTATTAGAAGGTATTGAAGTAAGATTAAATACAGATTACTTAAAGAATAAAGAAGAGTTAGATAAACTTGCTCATAAAGTTGTTTACACAGGACCAATTGATGCTTACTTTGATTATAAGTTAGGAACTCTAGAATACCGCTCTGTAAGATTTGAAAATGAGTTATTAGACATTCCAAATTATCAGGGTAATGCTGCTGTAAACTATACAGACAGAGAAACTCCATTTACCAGAATCATTGAACACAAATGGTTTGAATTTGGTAAAGATGAAAATGGAAATGATCTTCCAAAGACAGTAATTAGTAGAGAATACTCATCAGAATGGAAGAAAGGTGATGAACCATACTATCCAGTTAACAATGAAAAGAACGGTAAGCTATATCTTGAATACAAGAAATTAGCTGATTCTGAGAAAAAAGTAATCTTTGGCGGAAGATTAGGAGAGTACAAATATTATGATATGGATGCTACAATAGCATCAGTATTAGACAAGTGTGAAAAAGAGTTTGAGTAACCAATAAGGTTCTTACTCTTTAAAAAGCACTGTAGTAAGAGTCTAAGCATTTAATGACTTAATGATAGTAATGCTGATGTCAAGTTTCAAAAAAGACTACAGTGCTTATCTCTGTATATAAAGGTGAGTTTATGTACATAAAAGAAATTGATGTTGAAAATCTTGGACCTCTTGAAAAGGCTAATATTAAATTTAGCTTTAACGAAGATGGCTCACCTAAGCCACTTATTTTAGTAGGTAAGAATGGTTCTGGTAAATCTACATTGATTTCTAATATTGTTGATTCTTTTTATGAGTTTGCAGCAAAAGCATACAGTAATATTCAAATCAATGATAAAAATAAAAGTTCATATTCTTGCTACTATAAAATTCTTTCTCCAATAGAAATTCAAACAGGAAAATCATTCCTATATTCACATATTCTTTTTGAAGATAATGTGGATTATTTATTTGTCCAAGGAAAATGGATCCCTGAAGAAACTTTCAGCAGTATAGGTTGTCTTCTTAGTGATAAAGATCCTAAAAATGGTAATATTTCATTTAAAAGAATAACAAAAAATTCAAATTCAATTGAAGACAGTTTTGTAAGAGATGTATTATCAAATCAAGTAATTGCTTATTTCCCTCCAGATAGATATGAACGACCAAATTGGTTACATAGATCGTATTATGAAAGAATATCCTATTATTCAGAAAATATTCATTTAAAGCTAAATGAAGAATTTAGTAATGAGTATAAAAATCCAATTACGGTAAATTGTGGAGAAGATGATCTTTTACGTTGGCTTCTAGATATAATAGCTGGTTCAAGGATTGATTTTAAATTTGAACGAGATAATGAACAATTAAACATTCATCGAGTTAATGATAACAATTTTCAAAAATTAGTGCCTTATATTGTCACACGAGACAATATTCAAAAAATTACTTCTACTATCTTAGGGGATGATGTTGAGTTTGGCTTGAATCCGAGAAGTGCTGGAAATGCTAGGTTTTGTATTATAAAGAAGAAAGATAATGAAATTATAGCTCCATCTTTGAGTTCTTTATCTTCAGGACAAATAGCTCTTTTTAAGATGTTTGCAACTCTTGTTAAATATGCCGATTCATATGACGTTCAGCGCAGTTGTAATTTGTCAAATATTAGTGGTGTTGTTGTAATTGATGAAATAGAGCTTCACTTACATCCGTCAATGCAGGCAGATATTCTCCCAATGCTTATAAAGCTATTCCCTAAAATTCAATTTATAATCACAACTCATTCCCCTTTATTTTTGTTAGGATTGGATAAGGTTTTAGGTAAAGATAGTTACGATATTATTGATTTACCCTGTGCCTCTAAGATATCAACTGAATCTTTCTCAGAATTTATTTCAGCATTTAAATGCTATGAAAATACCTCTTTTTTTGAAAAAGAACTTCAGAGTGTTTTATCTACCTTAACTTCAAATTCGAACGGCAATTCACCATTGATCATTACTGAAGGTCAGACTGACTGGGTGCATTTAGAAGCTGCTTATCGAGCTTTATCACAAGATTCTAAGAATAAAGTTCTGTTTAGCAAATTAGGAAATATTAAGTTTTTCGAATATGAAGCAAAAGATCAAGGTCATCTTATTTCTGAACTAGGCTTTGGAATAAAAGGTAGTCCTTTATACAAAGCTGAAATGGGAGATACGTCTTTACAGCATTTATGTGAATCATTTTCTAAACTTCCGAGAAATAACTTAGTAATTTGTATCTTTGATCGTGACAATAATGAAATCTTCAAAAAAGTTACTAATAATGGAAATTATAAAGATTGGGGAAACAATGTCTATTCCTTTGCTATTCCTATTCCAAATGAAGATAGGGAGAAAACTCCGCTAATATCGATTGAGCATTATTATTCTGACAATGAAATTAAAACCACTCAATTGAAAGGTGATGTTGAATGCCGATTGTATATGGGCTGTGAGTTTGACTCGTTCGGAAGAATGATTGATGGTAATAAGCTGTGTAACAGTTTAAAAAAATGTGGTGAAGATAAGATAAACATCTTGAGTAGAGGAAATGAAAAAATTATCTGCAAAGATTCAAGTGATCAAAATGATTATTCTCTGTCAAAAGCCGATTTTGCATGGAATATCTATAATAAGAGAGCTGATTTTAACAATTTTGATTTTTCTAACTTCATTAAAATCTTTGAGATGATAAGGGATATTATTGAGCACCACAACAGCCAAAAGCAAAAAGAATCTCCAGTGAATGTCATAAATGATGGACCGAGCAGAAATCTATGATGAAACTAGCACAAACTTTAATTCATTCAGTTTGATTTTTCAAAATTCAATGATTAAAGCGCAGAGAGAACAAATCAGGCGGTATTTATTAAAATCTTTATGATTACATAAGTGAACAATAGCTAATCAATAGCTGTTTGCTTGAATTAAATTCAACAAAATTTTTGTCAAATACAATAAATTTATATAGAGTTAACCATGAAAAAAGAAATTATAAAATTACTAAAAAATTCTCCTTTATATCCATTTTTAAGATCAACTAAAAGAACTCTTAGAATTTATAAAGAATACCCACAAAAGTATGGTGTAAGTCCAATTGAAGCTTTAAAAGAAATTAAAGTATGCAAGTATGATGCTCCATGCATTCTCAAAAAAGCTTCAATTAAAAATCAAGGTGTAGGTGATTTCTTCTATTCTTTAGATCATTCAATTGTAGTTAAGCCAAAGAATACAATAATTCACAATATGCCAGTGGATTATGATTATGTTACTAATCTTGAGTTAGGTGATTCTGTAATTGAAAATTCTATTAGGGATTATGTAAAAAGAATAAATGATCCTAGAGTTACTTTAGAAAAGCCTCATGATCTTAAATCAGCATTACAATCTATTCTTCTATGGAACTCTCTGTTATGGCAAACAGGACATAACCTTGTAGGTCTTGGACGTTTGGATAAAGTGCTAGCTAAATACCCATTACCTGAAAATGCAGAAGACTTTCTATGTGATTTCCTGAAGACACTGCACTGTGAATATACTTTTAAGAGTGGAGTCTTAAAAGGAGATACCGGTCAAATCATCTTATTAGGTGGTTTAGATGAAAATGGTGAATATTTTTGTAATGAATACACAAAGCTATTTATAAAGTGTATTGAGAAAATTCATCTTCCTGATCCTAAATTGCTCTTGCGTTGCAGCAAGAATATGCCTAAAGAACTGATGGAACTTTCAATGGAATGTAACGCAACAGGTATTGGTAGTCCTCTTTTCTCAAACGACGATATTGTAATTCCAAAACTTATTGATTTTGGTTATGAAGCAAATGATGCTTATAACTATGGAGTTTCAGCTTGCTGGGAACCTTTATCAATTGGTAATTCACTAGAGCAGAACAATCTGGCTAATGTTGAGTATGGCAGTTGCATGCATCAAGTTTTAGTTGATGAAATGTTGTCTGAATGCAGTACCTTTGATGATGTACTCAATGTCTTTTATAAAAAACTTGAAGATAATAGTATTCAAATCAAAAAAAGACTAGACAAGTTTGTATGGGAAGATGATCCTTTATTGTCTTTGATGATGGGATTGAAGACTGATATTGCTGAAGGAGGAGCGAAATACAATGACTACGGTATTTTATCTGTAGGTATGTCAGCTGCCGTAAATTCATTATTGAATATTAAAAAGTTCGTATTTGAAGAGCATAAATACACATTAAAAGATGTACAAAAGATTATTTTAGATAACTACCAAGATTCAGCTGATGACTTTGCTTTATTCTCAGAAAGCGAAAATGGCTATGGAACTGAATCTGATGATGCAATTTCTCTTACCAACAAGATCATTGCCAAGACAGAGACTTTCTTTAAAGATTATAGAAACAAATTTGGCGGAAAAGTTAAGTTTGGCCTAAGTTCTCCTGGATATTTGATGATTGGTCAAAATTGCGGAGCTACTTTAGATGGAAGAAAAGCAGGTGAAGCATTCCAGACTCATATTTCACGCGACAAAGGCGAACCTTTAACTGAAATCATGAACTTTGAGTCTAAGCTTAAATTCACCGGTACCAGTGCTAATGCCAATGTACTTGATGTGATGGTTCCTTCTTCATTACTAAAAGACAATGTTGATAAGTTTGCTACATATATGATGGTAGGTATTAAAGCTGGTATATTCCAGCTACAAATGAATGTTCTGTCATATGCTCAATTAGTTGATGCTAAAGCACATCCAGAGAAGTATCCTAACTTAATTGTAAGAGTATGGGGATTTAGTGCTTACTTTAATGACCTTCCTGAAGAATACAAAGATCACCTAATTAACAGAGCAAAACAGATGGAGCACATCAACTAATGGCTCAGAAAAGCATCAAAAAAAATTATATCTATAATTTAGCATTCCAGATTCTTGCTCTGGTAATACCTTTAATCACCACTCCTTACTTATCAAGAGTTTTGGGAGCAGATGGTATTGGTACCTACAGTTACGTTGAGGCTATATCGTCGTATTTCGTGCTCTTCGCAACTTTAGGTTTAACTACTTTTGGTCAAAGAGAAGTTTCCTATGTTCAGGATGACAGAAAAAAGAGAACTATCGTCTTTTGGGAAACTTGCATTATTCAGTTAATAGCTTCTCTTATTTGTATCGTAGCTTATGTATTTTTCTCACTGATGCAAAAAGAAAGTCTATTGTATCTGGTGTTGGTCATCAATCTTTTCTCTGTAATAGCTAATGTAACATGGTTATTTCAGGGAATGGAAGAGTTTGGCAGAATTGTCTTACGAAACATCATTTTTAAGCTATTAGGTTTAGCTTATGTATTTATCTTTGTTACAGAACGTGATGATGTAATTGTTTATTTGTTTGGAGTTGCATTCTTTGCTTTCTTAAACAACTTAAGCTATTGGACTATGTTGCCAAAGTTTGTAGACAGACCTAAGTTAAGAGATCTTCATCCTACAAGACATTTAAAAACAGTCTTTTCATTGTTCTTACCTACAATTGCTATCTCAATTTACACCGTTTTAGATAAAACCATGATTGGTATCATTACTAATGATTCTTTTGAAAACGGTTATTATGAGCAGGCTATTAAGATGTCTAAAGTTGTACTTTCTGTAGTAACAGCTTTAGGTGTCGTTATGATCCCAAGAATAGGTCATTACTTTAGCCATGGTGACACTGATGCTGTTCGACTCAGTATGTACCGATCATATCGCTTTGTGTGGTTAATAGGTATCCCCTTAACATTCGGTTTACTTTCTGTATCAAGTAATTTTGTACCTTGGTTCTATGGTCCAGGATTTGATAAGGTAGCTCCTCTATTAGGTATTTTAGGATTCTTAATCTTAGCTATCGGCATTAACAATGTTACTGGTATTCAATACTTAATCCCAACTAAAAGACAGAATACTTTCTCGTTTACAGTAATCATTGGGGCTTGTTGTAATTTTCTGTTGAATTTGGTTCTTATTTATAAATATGAATCTATCGGAGCTGCAATAGCTTCAGTACTTGCAGAAACCATTATTGCTTTAGTTCAGTTGTACGTAGTAAGAAAAGAACTGTCATTTATTAAGATTATTAAATTAGGTATTCACTACTATATTTCTGGTGCTGTGATGTTAGCTGTGCTTCTGTATGTACGAGATTACTTTACTCCATCAATGCTAAATACTCTTTATTTAGTCGTAATTGGTGCAGCAACATATTTCTTGTCTCTAATCATTTTAAGAGACGATTTCTTATTATCAAATGTGAATACTATCTTTAAGAAGATATTAAAAAGGGCCTGACATGAAGACTATGGAATATAACATCTTGTTGACAGACAGACAAGCTATGATTGGCTAAGAGTCGTTTTAGTAATTCTTGTGGTAATAGGTCATGCTACATATTTAGATATTAAGACACCTTTTGGCAGTATTTACTATGCTATTTTGATGCAAGAAAATGGGGTAGATACATCTTTGTTTTATAAATTAGCAAATGCTTTAACTGGATTTATTTATTCCTTTTATATGCCTGTTTTTATAGCTCTTTCAGGATGTTTGTTTGCACTAAAGAGATATGATTTAAGATCTTTAGTAAGTAAAAAAGACTCCTGATACCATTCTTTGTGGTATGGTTAGCATGGAATCTTCCAATTAAGTACTTTACAGGCTATTACGACAATGTAAGTTTATCTGGTATGTTTTTACAGATTATTTTTCCTTACATGTGTTTACCTGTGGTACCTGGAGTGTTTGTTCTTTGTTTTTTTACTGGCACAATTCATTACAAGATTTAAAACTACGGTTCAGTTAGTTTTAATCGCATGCTGATGGTTAGTCGGTGTTGCTCTTTATAATAGGTTCTCTGATTATCACTTTTTAGGTGATCCTGTTTACTATGTAGTATGGTTTTATTTAGGCTACAGAGAAAGAGTTGTAATAGCACTGTGCAAGAAGTTTAAACTTTGGAATACTGCTACAGCTTTAATTTTACCTTTGTTACTGTTATGCATATTTTGCATAGGGCATATGATTGAAATTAAAGGTTTAAGCACATTGCTTAGTTTCATATTAGGACCACTGTTTATGTTTGTGTCATTGAGTTACTTTTCAAGACTTTTTACAAAACATAGCAGTAAATATCTTAAAACTTGTAGTGACTATGGCTTAGGTGTCTATCTTTATGCAGAACCTATTAACTACTTATTGCTTTACATCTTATTTGAAAAATGTGGTATCACTTTCTTTGGAGAAGAATCTGGTGCAGCCACAATTTATTTTTCAAGAATTATAGTAAGTACTGTAATTGCAATCGTCATTACATATTTGCTTCGATTTTTCAATATTAAGTACTTGCATTAACGAATGTTAGAAAACAAATGATCATCACCAATATTCAAAGATTTTCACTTCATGATGGACCTGGCATTAGAACAACTGTATTTCTAAAAGGTTGCTCAATTAGATGTCCATGGTGTTCAAATCCTGAAAATATGAATCATCAAATCGAAATTTATGTTAAGGATGGAAAAGAAGGATTCTATGGGAAAGAATATTCTGTAGATGAAGTCCTAAAAGAAGTCCTCAAAGACAAAATCTTTTATGAAGATAACGGTGGTGTGACATTTTCAGGAGGTGAGGCTCTTTTATATGCAAAAGAGCTTTTGCCTTTAATGCAACAAATTAAACAGAACAATATTTCAATAGCAGTTGAGTCAAGTCTTTTCGTACCATCAAGATATCTTGAGATGGTGATACCTTTTGTTGAGTACTTTTATGTGGATTTAAAAGTAATGGATAAGGAAAGATGTACAGAGTTATTAAATGGCAATTTAGATCTTTTTAAGAGCAACTTAGCAATTCTTGCAAAAAGTAAAAAGTTTAATGTGAGAATACCTGTAATCTGTGGTTATACTGATGATGAGGATAACATCAGAAGTATCATAGATGTGATTAGAGAATATAGAGCATCTATAAAAAAGGTAGAGCTTATAAAAGGGCATAACCTAGGTGATAACAAGTATGTTTCTTTAGGTAAAGAGGTTCCCAAAAAAGCAGAGGTTAGTGATCTGTTTTTAGAAGAGTATAGAAATAAAATCACAGAGGTTGTAGCTGGAGTAGGTGTTGGTATTTGTAGTATTTAGCATCATGTATTAAGACTTTATTTACTATGAGATGAAGTTAGTATATAGCTAAGGTGTAAAAATGATGAATTTCTGTTCTTTCCTGAATTAGCAACTTTCACAAATAAAGAAAAAAGAGCTTTCAATGAGTTAAAAAAATAAATTTGATTTTTGGTAATAATGGAACAGGAAAAACTACTTTAAGTCGTGCTTTAAAAGACAAAAGAATTGAAAGTATTAGTGGAGAAAGTATTAATAATCTAAATTTCGTTGTATATAACGTTGATTATGTAAAAGCTAATTTTTCAGAAAACGAGAATTTACCTGGAATTTTTACTCTAGGAAAAGACAACATTAAAATTGAAAACGAAATAAAAAATTTAGAAGAGCAAAAAAATGAACTGCTAAGTAAAATTGATAACAATACTGTATCACTAGGTTCAGACAATAAAAAATCTTCAACAGGAATGTATCTTGTACTATTCAAGTTAAAAGAAGTTTATGAAGAGCAATTTTGGAACATTAAGACAAAGTTAGAAGGTACATCTCTAAAAGATTATATTGGCCCATATAGAAGCAGTAAAGAGAAATTTTGTAATCAATTAATTGGTGAATTTGAAAAAAGCATAAATAATAGTGATGTTCCTCGAAAGTTTGATGAACTAGAGAAAGATGCAAAAAAAATTGGTTCTTCCGCAAATTTGTTGAAAGCACTGAAAAGAATATAACAATATTCATCAGT
>OLFZ01001052.1_pt1 | contig 26340 bp, 19 predicted proteins | sample 1604861 | NCBI WGS metagenome assembly OLFZ01 (sample SAMEA3888895, study PRJEB22519) | human gut metagenome | biome: human gut; feature: human-associated habitat; material: faeces | place: Denmark | collected 2011 | reverse complement strand
TCGATGGCCAGATAGAAGCCCTCCGGGTTCTCCGGATTGGGGGAGGCCACCGTGGGGAACGTGCCGTCCAGCACCATCTGCTGCTCCACGCAGTACAGGTTCTTTACGCCCAGACCCTGCAGAGCCTCCGGCACCAGCTTCCAGCCGCAGCCGTGGAAGGGGGTGTAGACCATTTTGAAGGTGTTGGCCACCTGCGCGATGGAGCTGCGGTCGTTGACCATAGCCATGACGTTGGCCATGAACATCTTGTCCGTCTCCTCGCCCAGAAGCGTGATAAGCCCGGCCTTCACCGCATCGTCAAAGGCCATGCGCTTCACGCCGGTGAAGATGTCGATCTTCTCCAGCCGCTGGGCGATGGCGGCGGCGTGCTGGGGCGGCAGCTGCGCACCGTCCGCCCAGTAGACCTTATAGCCGTTGTATTCCTTGGGATTGTGGCTGGCGGTGACGTTGATGCCCGCCTGACAGCCGTAGTACCGCACGGCGAAGCTCAGCTCCGGCGTGGGGCGCAGGGACTCGAACATGCGCACCCGGATGCCGTTGGCGGCGCAGACCTCCGCCGCGGCGCGGGCGAAGTCCATGCTGTGGACGCGGCAGTCCATGCAGATGGCCACGCCCTTTTGCTTAGCCTCGTCGCCCTCGGCGGCGATCACGTCCGCGAAGCCCTGGGTCGCCCAGCGGATCACGTGGACGTTCATCTGGTGCAGACCCACCTTCATGGTGCCCCGCAGTCCGGCGGTGCCGAACTCCAGCGGGCCGTAGAACCGGCTCTCGATCTCTATTTCATCCCCGGCGATGGACTTCAGCTCCGCCTTCTCGTCGGCGCTCAGGGCGTCGCTGGCCAGCCAGCGCTCGTATTCCTTCTTGTAATCCAGCATAGTGATAAACTCCTTTCAGGCGTGTTGTTCCGTTTCCTCGTCCTCCACCGGCTGAGCCTGCAGCAGCTCCTGCGCCTCCTCCAGCCGGGACTGGGGCACATACAGGCTGGCGCCGAAGCCGGAGAAGCCGTTGATGACCTTTCCTGCGCCGCCGTCCAGATCGTAGTATTTGAAGCAGGGTATGCCGTAGGCCGCCAGCAGGGAAATGACCATATCCGTGTCGGCGGGGGAGTCGAAGGTCTGCATCAGCAGGACGGCTCTCTCCTTCTGCCCCTGTTCATCCTGCGGCCACGCCGGGATATCCGGCCTGCCGGTGAAATTCCAGTTGTCCATGGTCTGCCTCCTATTTGTGATATTTTGTGCCGGCGGCGATCTGGTAGGCGCGGTAGATCTGCTCCAAAAGCATGATCCGCGCCATGTGGTGGGGGAACGTCATGGGGGACATGCTCAGCCGCCAGTCCGCCTGCTTTTTGATGCCCTCATCCAGCCCCACGCTGCCGCCGATGAGAAAGGTGATCTGCGTTTTGCCCTGCACGCCGAAGTCGATGATCCGGCGGCTCAGCTCCTCGCTGGAGCAGGGCTTGCCCTCAATGCACAGCGCGACCATCGCGCCGCCCCTGGGCAGGCGCTCCCGGATGGCTGCGCCCTCGGTCTGGAGGGCCTTCTGTATCTCCGCCGGGGAGGGCTCCTCCGGCAGGCGGTATTCCGGCAGCTCGACGACGTCCAGCTTGCAGTATCTTTGCAGGCGCTTGACGTACTCCGCCGCCGCGTCCGTGTAGAATTTTTCCTTCAGCTTTCCCACGCACAGGACGGTCACTCGCTGCATATAAACACCTCCGCCCCGTAGGGGCCGCTGAGCTGACCGCGGGGCGCTACGGTCACGGACGCGTCCAGCCCGCTGAGCGCCAGCGACACGGTCTGCCGGGCGCGCTCCGGCGTGTTGTTCTCCCGGCTCAGGTGCGCCAGTACGAATTGCCGCGTTCCGGAGGCCGCCAGACGCTGCGCCAGAAGAGCGGCGTCGTTGTTGGACAGGTGCCCGCAGGCACCGAGAATGCGCTGCTTGAGATAGTAGGGGTAGGGGCCGGACAGGAGCCACTCCACATCGTGGTTGCTCTCCAGAACCATCAGCCCCACGCCCCGGAGGATGTCCTCCGCCGCCGGAGGGACGCAGCCGGTGTCCGTCAGCACGCCCACGGCGCTGCCGCCGCAGTCGAAGCGGTAGTCCACGCTCTCCGCCGCGTCGTGGCTGGTGGGGAAAACGGTGACGCGGATATCGCCTACGTCGAACGTCCCCTGCCGGGGGATGGCGCGCAGCACATCGGCGGCAGCCGGTACGCGGCGGCACACGGCGCGCGCCGTCCCGACCGTGGCGTACAGCGGCGGGCGGTACTGCTTGACCAGTGTAGCCAGCCCGGAGACGTGGTCGGAGTGCTCGTGGGTCAGCAGGACGCCGGACAGGTCGCGGGGGGACAGCCCCAACTCCCGGAGAGCGGCGGTGATGCGGCGTGCGGAGATGCCCGCGTCCAGCAGAACGTGGGTGCCCTCGCCGCTGACCAGCAGGCTGTTGCCCTCAGAGCCGCTGGCGAGTATATGTACGGTCAACAATGGTCATAACCTCACAGGTGAAGAAGAGTCGCCGCCGCGCGGCGCGGGAAAGGAAAAGCACCCGCCGCGGCAAGCCGCAGATCGTGCTGCGGCCTCTCGCAGCGGGCGCTGGATGGCGGATGTTCAATTCAGCCCACGTGCGTCTCGGCGTCGCTGTCGTCAGGCACGTCCACAAGGGAGATGTCCGCGCCTACGGCGCGGAGCTTGCCCACCAGATCCTCGTAGCCGCGCTCGATATAGTTGATGTGGCTCAGCTCGGTGGTGCCCTGCGCCGCAAGACCGGCGATGACCAGCGCCGCGCCCGCCCGCAGGTCGCAGGCCTGGATGGGGGCGCCTACCAGCTGGGGTACGCCCTCTACCACGGCTACCTTGCCGTCCACCTGAATGTGAGCGCCCATACGCTTCAGCTCGTCCACGTACTTGAAGCGGTTGGCACCGTAAACGCCCTCGGTGACGAGGCTGGTGCCCTGCGCCAGCGCCAGCACCGCGGTGATCTGGGGCTGCATGTCGGTGGGAAAGCCGGGATAGGGCAGGGTCTTGACATTGGTCTTCAGCAGGGGGGAGGTGCGGCGCACCAGCAGGGAGTCGTCGTCCTCCACCACGGAGACGCCCATCTCCATCAGCTTGGCGCTGATGCACTCCATGTGCTTGGGGATGACGTTCTTCAGCAGCAGCTGACCGCCGGTGGCGGCCACGGCCGCCATATACGTTCCGGCCTCGATCTGGTCGGGGATGATGCAGTAGGTGCCGCCGGTGAGCCGCTCCACGCCGCGGATCTTGATGGAGTCGGTGCCGGCGCCCTTGATGTCCGCGCCCATGGAGTTGAGGAAGTTGGCCAGATCCACGATGTGGGGCTCCTTGGCCGCGTTTTCGATGGTGGTGGTGCCCTGTGCCAGCACAGCGGCCATCATGATGTTCATGGTGGCGCCCACGGAGACAACGTCCAGATAGACGGGCGCACCCGTCAGACGGCCGCCCCTGGCGGCGGTGTGGATGAAGCCGCCCTCCACGGACACGTCAGCGCCCATGGTGGTGAAGCCCTTGATGTGCTGGTCGATGGGGCGGACGCCGAAGTTGCAGCCGCCGGGCATAGCCACGGTAGCCTGACCGAAGCGGCCCAGCAGCGCGCCCAGCAGATAGTAGCTGGCACGGATGCGCCGCGCCAGATCGTAGGACGGGCGGGTGGAGTGGATGGCGCGGCAGTCGATCTCGATGGCGTGGCGGTTCAGCACGCGCACCCTGGCACCCAGCTCCTCCAGAATGGAGAAGAACAGCGTCACGTCGCTGATCTGGGGGATGTTTTCGATGCGGCAGACACCGTCTACCAGAAGGGCGGCAGGGATAATGGCAACGGCGGCGTTTTTGGCGCCGCTGACGGTGATCTCGCCGTAAAGCTCCCGTCCGCCGCGGATCATGTATTTATTCAAGGCAGATTCCCTCTTTTCAAGTGGTCGGTGCCATAATGACGGCAGCTGAAAAACGCGGCCGGATGCACCGCATATAGCTTGCCCGCGCCGCGCGCAGTTCATACGGGCGCAGCATGAGACATTATGAGCACTAACAGTATACCATACTTTTTTCCAAAAGCAAGAAAAGTGCGGGATTTTTTTAAGAGAGATGACCTTTATAAGAAAAAACGGCGGCGGTTGTCCGCAAATGGGCAACGGAAGGAGAGGGTGGCGGCGTGGACAGGGACAGCATAGACTGTCATAAGGAAAAATATGGTATGGGAGGATACAAAGGATGAAAAACGAAAACTCTGTGATGGCGATACTGGCGGCGGCGGTGGGAGCGCTGTGCAGCTATGCGGCGGCGCTGGTGGTGCCGCTGGCGGTGCTGCTGGCGGTGATGGTCGGCGACTACGTCAGCGGCATGGCCAAGGCGTGGAGCACGGGGAAGCTGTGCTCGAAAACCGGGTTGCGGGGCATATTGAAAAAGCTGGGATATCTGGCGCTGGTGGGCGTGGCCGGGGTGGTGGACTGGCTGGTGCGCTACGGGCTGACGCAGGTAGGCGTGGAGGTGTCGTTCCGGTTCCTGATGGCGGCCATGGTGATCGTGTGGCTCATCATCAACGAGCTGATCTCCATTCTGGAGAACGTGGCGGCGCTGGGCGGGCCCGTGCCGGGCTTTTTGCAGAAGCTGCTGGGACGGCTGAAGGACACGGTGGAAAAGAAAGCGGAGGGAGAGAGCGATGCAGATCATCGAGACAACGTATAAATGGGCGGGGACGCTGGCGCGTCGCAGCGCCACCCGGCGCATCATCCTGCACCACGCGGCGGCGGTGACGTGTACGCCCCAGCAGGTACACCAGTGGCATCTGGCCAACGGATGGAGCGGCATCGGGTACCACTTCTTTGTGCGGAAGGACGGCAGCGTGTACCGGGGCAGACCGGAGGACACGGTGGGCGCTCACGCGGGGAACAACAACTATGACAGCATCGGCGTATGCTTCGAGGGCAGCTTCGACCGGGAGGAGATGCCGGCGGCGCAGAAGCAGGCGGGCATGGAGCTGGTGGCGTACCTCAAGCAGAAGTATGGTATCTCCACGGTGCAGCGCCACAGCGACGTGAACGCCACCGGGTGCCCCGGCGGGCACTTCCCCTTTGAGGAGCTGGCGGGAGCGCAGGCGTCGGCTCCGGCAGCACCGGCGGCAAGAGCCGGCGGGACGGCGGTGACGCTGCCGCTGCTGGCGCAGGGGAGCCGCAGCGGGACGGTGCGGCTGGCGCAGGCGGCGCTGACGGGGCTGGGCTATGATGCCGGCGGCGCTGACGGTATATTCGGCGCCAACACCGCCGCAGCGGTGAAGCGGTTTCAGGCGGCGCACGGCCTGGCGGCGGACGGCATTGTAGGGCGCGACACATGGCACGCCCTGCTGGGCGTGTAACAGAGGGGCGTTTCCCTACGAGAAGACGTGTCCTGCCCGTGTGCCCCGCCGGGACAAATGCGGTATCCTGCGGCGGGACACATGGGTCCCGCCCTACAGAAAGAGGGACGTCGAGGACGCCGTCCCCTACAATGGGGCGGGGGCTGTACAGGAAAATACTGGAATCAGGGCGGCGGAAGCCGCCCCTTTTTGCATTTCAGGGCGGGCGGGACGCATTTGGCGGCGATGGCTGCCGAAAAACGGAAGAAGCTGGTATACTGCGCGATGACGAACGGCGGCGGGACACGCCGCAAAACGCAGAAAGAGAGCAACACAACGAGGAGGGCAATATTATGTGGAAAAAGCGACTGGTCAGCATGGCCATGGTGCTGGTGCTGGCGGTGAGCTTACTGCCGACAACGGCGTGGGCGTGGAGTGTTGACACCTTTGACGAGCTGAAAAGGGAGCTCGGCTATGGTGGAACACGGACGATCCCAGTGACGGGCACCATTGAGGTCACGGAAACGCTGGTGATCCCCGCGGAAGCCAAGATCACCATTAGCGGCGGTACCCTGAAGCGCGCCGCCAGCTTTACCAGAGGCTATATGTTTCGCCTTAATAGCTCATTTGGTGCCTACGAGAGCAACAAGGCCAGACTGACACTGGAGAACATCACGGTGGACGGCAACAAAGTGGAGGCCAGCGATCCGGCCTTTTCGCTGGGCAGTAATGCGTTTCTGACGTTGAAGGCCGGGGCTGTCATCCAAAACCATGTGTGTACCAGCGCATACGAGGGTACGGTGTATGTGGCCGGCGGCGTGCTGACCATGGAGACGGGCAGCGTTATTCGGAATAACACCACCGCCGGCAACGGCGGCGGTGTAAACTGCGGCGCCGGAAGCTTTATTATGCATGGCGGTACCATCACCGGCAACACGGCGGCCAAGGGCGGCGGCGGTGTGTACAGCGCAAGCTGTCCCACGGACAGTGACAGCACCACCGATCAGGGCAAGGGCTTCGTCATCGGCGACCGCACGGGGAAGAACAGCACCGGCGTCATCCGCATCGAGAACAACACGCTGTCCGATGGCACGGCCAACAATGTGGGCGTTTGCCTTTATTCCAAATCCTATGGCAATATCGACACCAGCGCGAACCCCTGCGCCGTGCAGTACGGCACCTTTGACGCCGCCAAGAGCTATATCGGCGTCAGCGCGGAGATCGTCCCCAGCCTTGTGGTGAAGCATACCTATCCCGCTATGCAGGCGGCTTTCCACAGCGACAATGCGGCGTATGCGCTGACATCCGGCAGCGACGGCCTGTGGATGAAGGGCGCGGAGGACGGCGCCCACACCCACTGCGTGTGCGTGGGTCACTATGCAGCCGACAGCAGCCACTTTACCCACAACGATAAGACGGCATGGACGGGCGTCAGCAGCCTGAAGGCCATCACCACGGCGGGTAACTATTACCTGCTGAACGACGTGGAGGTGGAATTTAATAATTCCATCAGCGACTACGTCTGGCAGCCTGTGAGCGGCGTGAAGCTGTGCCTGAACGGACACAGCATCATCGGCAAAAACAGCAACGAGCGCAGCATGATCGAGGTGAACAGCGGCGTTACCTTCGACCTGACGGACTGCAAGACCACCGGCAAGGTGACTCACGGCGAGGATAGATGGGGCAAGCAGACTACGGGCAGAGCCGTGGATATCGGCTACGGCAGCTACAGCACCACCGCTACCTTCAACCTGTGGGGCGGCAGCATCACCGGTAATTTCTGCAACGACAGCGCCGGCGGTGTAGCTATTACCAGCGGAACGTTCAACATGTACGGCGGCACGATCACCGGCAACACCGCTGGACTCAAGAAGGAAAGCGGCTACGGCGCCGGCGGCGGTGTGTTTGTCGACATGAGGGGCACATTCAATCTGTACCGGGGCGAGATCAGCGATAATACCGCGGTCTTTCAGGGCGGCGGCGGTGTGTATGTATACACCACGGGTAAGTTCACCATGTACGATGGCACCATCACCCGCAACACCGTGACGCTTCTGGGCGAATCCACCTACAGTAACAGCACCGACTACGGCGGCGGTGGTGTGCTCAACAAGGGCACGTTCATCATGGAGAACGGAACCATCAGCGACAACACGGTGGTGCCCTTCGCCGACAACGGCACCCAGGGCGGCGGCGGTGTGTTCAATACCGGCACCTTTACCATGGAAAACGGTACCCTTACCGGCAACAAGGCGCTGAACTATAAAGACCGGACGGATGGACTGGGCGACAAGGATGCCTGCGGCAACGGCGGAGGCCTGTACAACGCCAGCGGCGCCACGGCGAAGATAGAAAACGGCATTATCAAGGATAATATCAGCTCGGCGCGCAGTAACGGGCTTGATGGCGAGGGCGCCGGTATCTTTACCAAGGGTACGCTGTATATCGGCACCACCAGCAGCAGTGTGGTCGAGATCTATGACAACGAGGCGAAGCTCGGCAGCGATGAGCTTTCCGGCGGCGGCGGTGTGTGCGTCCGCAGCAATAACGTGAAGCTGACCGGTCAGGTGAAGATCTACGACAATACCAGCACCATCGATAACTCTACCAATAAAAATAAGGAAGATAACCTGTATCTGGGCAGCGGCTATAAATTCAGCGCCGCCAATCTGAAGCTGTCTGGCGAGTGCATCGGCATCACTACGAAGGATTATCCCTATTCCAAAATACAGATCACCAATGACAACGCCAATGACGGGTTCTTCTTCTCGGACAAGGACGGTCTTGAGGTCGTGTCCGACAGCGGCAACCTGTATGTGCGGGAAGCACAGTTCAAAGCGACCATCCATCTGGGCGAGGGTATGAGGGTCAGCGTGAACAAAAACGGCGGTGTGCTGTCGGAGGACGGCAAGACGCTGACGTTCGAGAGCGTGACGTATATCCCGTATTTCGAGATAGCGCCGGATGGCGACCACTACCTCCCGAAGAGCTACAAGGACGCGATAAAGGACATGAACAGCCCGCTGAGCGCAAGCTGGTACAGCAACACGAGGGTGCAGCTCTCCGGCTATGACAGCAAGCTGACGAAGGAACTGGAGCTGTGGCTGCCCGATGCCACGGCGAAGGACGCGCCGGAGGCGCCTACGGGTCTGGCGGGCACGATGCCCTACGAGAGCGACACCGCCTACGGCTTCATCACCGGCACCAGCAGCCTGATGGAGTACAGCAAGGACGGGAAAACGTGGACGCAGTGCAGCTACGGCACTACCCGCGTGCCGCTGGACAAGAAATCGGCGAACAGCCCCATTTACAAGGACACGGTGTACTATGTGCGGTACAGAGACACGGAGACACAGAAGGTGTCCGAAGCCGCTACGGTGACGGTGCCCCGGTACACGGGCGTTGTGGCGGTTCCCGTGCCCAGAACGGACATGGTATATAGAAACCGTTACTACTTCATCTTTGAAGGGGATATTGATTACTATGATGCCCACTATAAGACCGTTCAGGGCAGCAGGACGTACTGCAATCCCGGCACCTACACGGTGAAGGTCAAGCCGGAGGACGGCTATACATGGAAGGACGGCACCACCGAGCCTGTGACTCTGACGGTCACCATCGCCAGGAGAACGGCAACGGCCAGCGATTTCGAGGTCATTTCCTGCCCGCCCTACGAGACGGACTATACCGGCAAGGCGCAGACCTATGAGATAAGGTTTGCGTGGCCGGAATCTCCTTGGGGACACCGGTTGGCATTCGCCAATTCCAACAACAAGCTCACGCTGAAATATAAGGTGGGAGACACCAACACCTTCGTGACGGAGCCTGTGGACGTGGGTACCTACACGCTGTATATCGATGTGCCGGATGACCCCAACTTCAACGCCACCACGGTGACGGACAAGGACGGGAGATGGACGTTCACCATCGTCCCGGCGGATATGAAAGCGCCCACCGGCGTGACCGGCGTGGCGGCGACGAAGGAGCATCCGACCACGGGTCAGCTGACCGGTCTGGGCACCGACATGGAGTACCGGGTGAAGGGCAGCGAGACGTGGACAGCGGCCACCGGCAATACGGTGGACGTGACGCTGAACACGGAGAACGGCTACCCTGTGGACACCGTTTTTGAGGTGCGCTACAAGGCGGATAAGAACCATGATACCAGCAGCCCTGCGCAGGTGACGGTGAAGGCTTATCAATGCGTTGAGCACGTGTACGGCGAGACGCTTGTCAGCGACGAGGCGAATCACTGGTACCAGTGTACGGTGTGCGGCGCCAAGACGGGTATAGCGGCGCACAGCTATACGGACGAGAAATTTGACGGCAACGGGCATTGGGCGGTCTGCGCCTGCGGCGCGGAGACGCACCACGACAAGCACAGTCTGACGGCGAAGCACAACGAGAGCCAGCACTGGCAGGAGTGCGTCTGCGGCTATAAGACCGGCGAGACGGCGCATGAGCTGACGAGCAAGTACGACACGGCGGGGCACTGGCAGGAGTGTGAGTGCGGCTATGCTACCGATAAGACCGACCACAGCATGGAGGGTAAGAGCAGCGCGGACGGTCACTGGGACGCGTGCGCCTGCGGCTATAAGACAGACGTGGCGGCGCATGCGTGGACGGATAAGTTCGACACGCAGAACCACTGGAAGGAGTGCAGCGGCTGCGGCTATAAGACCGGCGTGGCGGCGCACAGCATGACAAAGAACGTCAACGAGACGCAGCATCAGGTGAAGTGCGAGAGCTGCGGCTATAAGACGGAGTGGGAGAACCACACCGGCGGCACGGCTACCTGCACGGCGAAGGCGGTGTGCAGCGTGTGCGGCGAATCCTACGGCGAGCTGGCGGCACATGTGGCCGACAGCAACTACAGGTACAACGCGGACGGTCACTGGACGGCCTGCGCTGCCTGCGGCACGCCCATGAGCAACCAGGAAGCCCATATCGGCGGCACGGCGGACTGCCAGCATAAGGCGGTGTGCGACGTGTGCGGGCAGCCCTACGGCGAGATCAATGCCAGCAACCACACCGGCGGCATCCGCTGGGTGCAGACCGCAGAGACGCATCAGGCGTTTTATCTGTGCTGCGGCGCGGCGGCGGGTGCCGAGGCGAACCACAGCTGGAATGACGAGAGCGTGTGCACCGAGTGCGGCTACGGCTGCGCCCATACCGGCGGCACGGCCACCTGCACGGCGCTGGCGGTGTGCGATATCTGCGGCCACACCTACGGCGACCTGCTGCCCCACGATTACCGGTGGGTCATCGACCAGGAGGCCACCACCGAGGCCGCCGGCCTGAAGCACGAGGAGTGCACCGTCTGCGGCGACAAGCGCAACGAGGGCACGGAGATCCCCAAGCTGCCGCGTCATTCGTCCTCCGTCAGCACGCCGGACATCCAGCCCATCCTGACGGCGGACGAGGCCAAGAGCGCCACGGATTACAGCGGCGGCATCTACGGCCTGACGTTCCGCGCCAGCACCGGCTACGGCAGCTTCAAGGGTGTGAAGGTGAACGGCAAGACCATCGGCGCCGGGAACTATATCGCGGAGGAGAACGGCGGCACGGAGATCTATCTGAAGGCCGCGTATCTGCAGACGCTGGCGCCGGGCAAGTACACCATGACCGTGATGACGGAGAGCGGCGAGGTGACGACGGAGTTCACCGTCGGCGGCGTGATGACCGCGCCCAAGACGGCGGACGCCGGAGCGCTGATGTATCTGGCTATGGCGCTGAGCAGCTATACCGGCACCGCACTGGTGGCACGGAAACGCCGGAAAGAGTTCTGAGAACTGAAAAAAATAAGAGCACAGGGCGCGGCTTATGCCGCGCCCTGTCAGCCTGTCGATAAACCTGCACGGTCACGCATATCGGAGGGAAGGATAGTGTGAAAGGGAACCGTCAGGGTTCCCTTTCGCGTTCAATCACCCGCCGCAGCGACCAAAATCGCAAAATAAAATGCAGTTTTTTATTTTGCGATTTTGCAGGCAGCTTGTCGAAAAAGTCCGGATGGACTTTTTCGACAAGCTGACAGGGCGCGGCTTATGCCGTGCCCTGTGCTGCTTTTGCTGTATCGGGATCGGGATGGATCAGGAGTCAAAGACTGCGCCATGCGCCGCGCGCCAGCGAGCCGTATACCACCGGGCAGGGGAGAGCGTCGGCAAAGGGACGCAGCTGCGCGGCGGCGCCGGTCAGCACGTCCGCCTGATTGATGAACAGCACCTCGAAGCCGCCCTCTGCGGCCAGCACGCGGGCGGCCATGACTGGGGTGATGACCGCGTCCGGGGAGGCTGCCGCCAGCGGCGCGTACAGCTCAGGGCGGTGGGCGGCGTCCCGGATGGGCTTTCCCAGCGCGGAAGCGCCGAACACGCAGACGGTGCGGCGGCGCTCCGGCGGAAGCACCGGTTCCCACGGGGCGTGTGCCTTGGCAGGCAGCCGCCGGGAGCCGTCGGCCTCCACCAGCACGAAATCGGCGGCGGTCTGCCAGCCGGGGAAGTCCGGCGCGGTGAGCTTGCCCTCCGGGGTAAAGGCGCCGGCGCAGGCGATGGGGCTGCGGGCAAAGGCCGCGCGCAGCGCCGCTTCCGTTTCGGCAAAGGGACACCAGTCCGGGCGCATGATGTGGGTGGTGGTGGCCAGCAGCACCGAGCCGCGGCGGGACAGCTCCTGCGCCAGAACGCGCAGGAGGGAGGTCTTGCCGCCGCTGCCGATCACCGCCGTCAGGCCGGGGCGGATATCCAGTAATTTCCATAATTCCATAGTGCATACCTCGCTTCGCGTCCATTGTATCACAGAAAAGCGGGATTGTCCCGCTGTTTTTCGGCGATGTATATTCCTCCCATGGGAGGCGAACACTATCCGTACAAAAATTGCATGGACTGGAGGACATTCATATATGAAGGCAACTGGCATTGTGCGCCGTATCGACGACCTCGGCCGCGTGGTGATCCCCAAGGAGATACGAAGAACCATGCGTATCCGTGAGGGCGACCCGTTGGAGATCTACACCACGCGGGACGGCGAGGTTATTTTCAAGAAGTATTCCCTCATCGGCGGGCTGGAGGAGTTCGCGGCGCAGTTCTGCGACACACTCAGCCGCAGCACGGATTTTTCCGCCGCCGTCACCGACCGGGACGCGGTGATCGCCATGGCCGGGGCGGGGAAGAAGGAGCTGCTGGGCAAGCCTCTCTCCCCGGAGCTGGAGCGCATCATGGCCGGGCGCGGGCTGTACTGCGGCGAAGGCGTGGCCGTCAGCGAGGAGGACAACGGCTACCGGGCGGCGGTGGCGGCGCCCATCCTGTGCGAAGGCGACGTGCTGGGCGCGGTGCTGTTCCTGTCGCCGGACGGCAGAACGGCGGGTGAGACGGAGTGCAAGCTGGCGCAGACTGTGGCGGCGTTTCTGGGAAAGAATATGGAGAGCTGATAAAACGACCCTGTGGCTTCGCCACAGGGTCGTTTTCAGCCTGTCAAAGAACCCCAGCTTTCGCTTTGCCTTCTCCGGTCGCTTTACACCTACACCGCACTACGTGCGATGCGCTCGGTTTGCACTTCCTTTTCCACCATACGACGTCGATTGTAAAGCAGCAGGTCTCGCGTATTCTCATATCCGTCCATTGTATTTTTCATTGGAAATCATCTTATCGATTGTTTCCCGCAAAACACTGTCTCCGCCAAATTAGGTGGCGACGGTGCTTTTTGCGGGAACGCTCAGACCGTTCCTATGCGGTTGGTATAGTTCACCGAGAAGCTGTTTTGCCTGCGATAGGTCTTGAAGTCCTCCCTGTCAAAAATCAGCAGCTTCTTCAGCCGCTCTTCGTCCCGGATGGGCTCTCTGGACAAAATCGCCTTGGTGGCCAGAGGAAAATGGGGACCGATGGAAAAGGTGCAGAAAAAGCCGGGGACTTCCGTCTGGTTATTGAGCGGGAGCTGGAAGTCCAGGATCACCAGGTCGTTTTCATGAGTCAGATTGCGGAGAAACACCCGGTAAGACAAATCGGAGCGGCGCCCCTCACCCGCGAAGCAGTATTTGCAGGCGCAGTAATTTTCCTCGCTCTCCACCTCGCCGAACAGGGTCGCGGTGTGAGCACTCAGGAATAAAACCTGCCTGCTCAAATAGGCTTTGGGGCGGCCGCTCCACATGTAGACGTACAGGCGCTGCTGGGGCCCGTCCTCCTCCGAAGTGGGCAGATGAAACAGGGAGGACACCTGGCCGGCCTCCTGCTCATCAAGCAGGAGGCCGGAGAGGGGTATATCCAGGAGCCTGGCCATCTCGTTCAGGGTACGCAAATCAATGGAGACCTCGCCCCGCTCATATTTGGAGATGGCGGATTTGCTGCGGTGCAGCATCGCGGAAAATTCTATCAGGGAATAACCCCGGAGCCTGCGGTACTGTCGGAGCCGGCTTCCTACGAGATAGTCGATGGATCCTTGCATAATAAACCCCTCCCTAAAACGCAAATTTTTGTGAAATTTTACAATATGGTTTTACCATTTTGTAACAACTGATTTTAAGGCCATTATATTATCATCAAAATTCCCTGTCAAGTGGAAATTGCGCTCATTTTTCCTCTGTGAGTGGAAAAAACTGATTTGACAAACGAGGCCGCTTTGCATATACTGCACATAATATAATTTCAACAGATTAAAATGCGAAAGAGAGGTCTTAGTTATGACAACGAATCGAAAAAAATATGTGATGATTTTTTTCCTGACCCTGACCACCCTGTGTTACAGCCTACCTTACCTGAGCTCATCGTTCTATACACAGTTTCTGGAAGCATTTTCTCTCAGTAACACTCAGGCCGGGTTCCTCATGAGCATGTTCTCCCTGACGGCGACACCCGGCTACCTCTTTGGCGGTATCATAGCGGACAAATTCTCACCGAAAAAAGTGATCATGCTCTCCCAGCTCCTGACTGCCGCGCTGGGCTATGCCATGTGCCTCATTCAGGGCTACAGCATCCTACTGGTCTGTTATCTGGGCTTTGGCATCTCCACTACCTTCCTGCATTGGAGTGCATACCTGAAACTGGTCCGCGCCCAGGCAAATGAAAATGAAGAGGGGAAGATCTTTGGCTTCTTTGAGACCTGCGCCGCCGTGGTTGGAGCCGTTACCAGCTATGGTATTTTGGGCTTGCTGGGACATATCAGCAGTTTTCGTGTGGTCACCGCCATATATGCCTCTATCCTCGTCGTGGTAACCATCATCATCGGTCTGACCCTGGAAGATCCAAAGAATGAACAGGCCAGCAATGAATTCAATGTAAGAATGGTGGGCAAAGCTCTGGCCCACCCCGTGACCTGGATTAACGGATTCATCGTCATGGGCCTCTTCATCTTGGCTACCGGCACCAGCTATCTAAATCCCTACCTGTGCAGCGTGTTTGGCACTTCGGTAGAGTTCGGAACCGCCCTCGCCATTGCCAACCGCACTGTCATCCGCATTTTTGTGGTGGGCATCGGCGGCCTGCTGCTGGACCGCTGGAAGACGCCCAAGTTCCTGATTGTCTGCTCCCTCAGCCTGGCGGTAATAACCGTAGCGCTGTTCCTTCTGCCTCAAAATCCCTCCATGATGGTTGTCGCCGCTGTTTTGGCCATCCTGCTAATCTGCATTGCCATTATCGCCCGCCCCGGCATGTATACCCCCATTCCCGAAGCCAAGGTCCCCATGGAGATCACAGGCACCGCCATGGGCATCACCTCCGCCGTGGGCTATTCCACCGACCTGTGGCTGTACACCTTGTGCGGCAACTGGCTGGACGCTTACGGCAACGCGGGTTACCGGAACATTCTTCTTCTCTATCTGGCGGGCCTGGCTGTGGTCGTGGTTTGCGCCTTCCTGCTGCACCGCTATGAGAAGAGTCATAATCTTATCTCCTCCGCCTCCGGGTCCATAGAGAGCTGACATGAACTGACATGAACATTTTAGACTGCATCGTTTTAGCCCTGTCCATTTTGGCGGTCTTTGCCGTTGGAGTGCTTTCCGGGCGGCGCTCCCGGGCGAGCGCCAGCGAGGGAGAGTTCCTGATGGCTAATAAGAGCCTCAACAAACTCCAGACTGGCTTTTCCACCGCCGCCACCGACTTCGGCGGCAGCGGTATGGTGGGGGCCATCGGCTACTGCTATGTCGTGGGCATGAGTGGTATCTGGTGGAACCTGACGGCGGCCCCCGCCTTTCTCATTGTCGGATTTCTGTTCGCCAAGGCGTTCAACCGCATGGACAGCGCGACTCTGCCGGACTATCTGGGAAAGCGGTATTCTCCCGCCGTAAAATTGCTGGCCAGCGTTATGCACATCTGTTCAAATGTGGCGTTGCTGTCCTCTCAGTTTACCATTGCCTGCGCCGTCCTGTACACCATCACCGGATTCAGCATGACTTTCTGTCTGATCATCTGCCTACTGCTGGTCATCTGCCTCACCAGCGGTGGACTGCGGTCGGTGGTCAACACGGACGCGGTGCTCTTCGTGATTATTGTGACCTCCCTGGTGGTGGCGGTTCCCATCGTCCTCCACGCTGGCGGCGGCCTGGGGAGCATCGCCGCCCGGCTACCCGACGGTTTTCTGCGGGTAACGGAGCTGGGATTCTGGACGCCCTTCTCCTGGTTCCTGCTGTGCTTCATAGGCTACTCCACCAATCAGAACTATGTGCAACGGATGGCCGCCGCCGAAACGGAGGACACTGCGCGGTTCGGCGCGATTTTCTCCGGCTGCTTCTACCTGATTATCTCGGTGATTCTGGGGATTATCGGCGTTTCCGCTTCCGTATTGATGCCGGGGATAGAGGACAGCAACGCCGTGTTCCCGGAGCTGCTGCTGCGGTTTTTCCCGCACGGCCTGATTGGGCTGGGGGTGGCCGGCGTGTTTGCGGCCACTATCTCCACAGCTACCTCGATCCTGCACGCCACGACTACCCTTATTGTCAATGACCTCTGGGTTCCGTTACGGAGGGAAAAAGCAGCCGGCGTGGTACGGGTATCCCGCGCTATGGTTTGGGCCGTGGCTCTGCTCAGCATCGGCATCTCCATGGTCTCCCAGAATATCATCAACGTCATATACATTTCCGGTCTCTTTTACGGCGCCTGCGTCTTTGTACCCATGGTCTTCGGCATGAAGAGTTCCTTTGCCAATGCCAACGGCGCTCTTGCCAGTATGCTTGCCGCCCTGGCGGTCAGCCTTGCCTGGGAGTATCTGCCCCGGTTCCGCCCGGCGGTTCTGGAAGCACTGCCCTCCAACGTGGTAGGCATCCTGATAGGCGCCATCGTATTGACTGCCGTTTCCAAGTTAGGGGCCTCCGGGTCCCCGAGAAAAACCAACCATACACAAATTAAGGAGTGAATCGTATGATTACATTGAAAAACTGCCGTTTGATTCCCGAGCTGACGGAAGACTACGATGATGTTATGGCGGACATTCTGCTGGACGGCAAGGTCATCCGGGAGATTAATGCCCCTGGGACCGGCACGAAAGGCGAGACCGTGATGGATTTGGAGGGCAAAACGGTCATGCCGGGCCTCTTTGACCTGCACATGCACTTCAATTTTGACACCGTAAATGTCTATGAACTCCGGGCCCGGGGGGAGAGTCAGGCTCTGCTGAACGGCATTTCTTATGGATATCAGTATCTGCGCAACGGCTACACCACCGTCCGGGACTGCGGGTGCATGTACTATCTGGGCGTCTATCTGCGGGACGCCTATGCCAGCGGATTGCTGATGGGTCCCCGGGTCATCACAGCCGGCGCCTGCAACAGCCCGTCCGCAATGGGCAACAGCGCCTTCGGCCCCGTCTACAAGGAGTTCAACGGCCCTCATGAGGCGTGGGAGGTTGCCCGGACCGACATTGCGGCGGGAGCCGACTTTGTCAAGTATATGGTTACCGGCGCAGTGATGAACAAGGGTGGCGACCCCGGAGCCATGATCTGCACCCGGGAGGAGCTGCATGTACTCTCCGACGTGGCTAAGAGCCTCAACACCTATGTGGCCGCCCACTGCCATGGCAAGGAAGGTATCATGGCCTGCGCCGAGGAGGAGATCGGCACCATTGAGCACGCCTCTTACATCGACGACGAGTGCATTGAAGCTCTGCTGGCTCACGGCAATGTGACTGCCGTGATCCCGACACTCTCGGTTGCCTATTCCATGGCCAGAAACATCACCGGAAACACTCCTGACTTCATGCGGGAGCGGTCTTTGGACGTGATGGAAAACATACATCAGAACATGGCCAAGGCATACCGGGCGGGCGTCCGCATGGGCTGGGGCTCGGATGCTGACCGGGACACCTTCAGTCTCCAGCCCGGACTGGAATTCAAGGCCCGCAAGGAATTTATGGATTTGTCCAACGTGGAGCTGTTGCGCCAGGCCACCATCGACAGCGCCCGGATCGTCCATCTGGACAGCCAGGTGGGTACGGTCAAGGTTGGAAAGCTGGCCGATTTGATTTGCGTCGACGGCAACCCGGATCAGGATATTTCCGCCATGTATCGGCTCCCCGCTTACGTCTGGAAGGAAGGAAAGCTCTTCGTGTAATTGTCCCCGATGGATAACCGCAAAGAATGTATCGCGGTCTGCGCCTAAACGCAGACCGCGATATGATTATTGGGCAAGCCGCTGCCCAGTGCCACAAGCATTCGACAGTGATTGATAGCAAGCAGAGCGATTGGGCAATACAGATTATTTTAGTTTTTTGACAAGCTGAAAACGACCCTGTGGCGAAGCCACAGGGTCGTTTTGCATATCTCTCTCAGGACTGCCAGCCCTTTACCTGCCGGCGCAGCCAGTCGCACCAGGCATCCATGCCCTCGCCGGTCTTGGCGGAGACGGGGAATATCTCCAGCTTGGGATTGCGCCGGTGGGCGTACTCCACCACCTTGTCCATGTCGAAGTCGAAGTAGGGCAGCACGTCAGTCTTGTTGATGAGCAGCGCATCGCAGACGGTGAAGATCAGCGGGTACTTCAGGGGCTTGTCGTGCCCCTCCGGCACCGACAGGATCATGGCGTTCTTCACCGCGCCGGTATCGAACTCCGCCGGGCATACCAGATTGCCCACGTTCTCCAGCACCACCAGATCCAGACCGTCCGTGCCGATCTCCCGCAGCCCCTGCTCTGTCATACCGGCGTCCAGATGGCACATGCCGCCGGTGTGCAGCTGGATGGACTTCACGCCCGCTTCCGCTATCCTTCTGGCATCCACGTCCGAGTCGATGTCCGCCTCCATGACGCCCATGCGCAGCTCATCCTTCAGCGCCTCGATGGTGCGCAGCAGCGTGGTGGTCTTGCCGCTGCCGGGGGAGGACATCAGGTTCAGCAGGAATGTGCCGCTCTGCTTCAGCTCCTGCCGCAGCCGCGCGGCCTCCCGGTCGTTGTCGGCAAATACGCTCTCCTTGACTTCGATGATCTTGTATGTATCCATGTTATGCGCCCTCTATCTCCTTAATGCTGATCTCGCTGCCCCGCAGCAGCCATGTGTCCTCGCTGCCGCAGCGGGGGCATGTCCGCCCGTGGGCGACGGTGGGGTATTCCCGGCCGCAGTTGCCGCACTGTGTCACGGCGGGCAGCGTTTCGATATGCAGCTGTGCGCCCCGCAGCAGGTCGGACTTCTGCACCGCCCAGTCCCAGCAGCTGACCAGCTCCTTGGGAATGGCGCCGCACACCTCGCCCAGCTCCAGCGTTACGCCCGCCACACGGGTGAGATCGTTTTCCGCACCCACCCGCTCCACGGTCTTGATGACGTGGAATACGATGCCTAATTCGTGCATATCATTTGGCCTTCTTCGCCCGGCGCTCGGCCTTTTTGATCTTGATGCTCCGCTTGATCATGTAGGGCAGGATGGCCTTCATCTTGTCCTCGCAGGCGTACATGGTGCTGCACTCCGGGCGCTCCCGGTGCAGGTGGATGGCGTCAAAGGCGCACTTGGTGGTGCAGACGCCGCAGCCGATGCACTTGTTGGGATCCACGATGCTGGCGCCGCAGCCCAAGCAGCGCGCCGTCTCCGCCCTGACCTGCTGGGCGGTGAAGGCCACACGCTCGTCCCGGAAGGTATTGCGCAGCGCCTCGTTGTAGCCCACGCGCTGGCGCGGCGTGTTGTCGTAGCTGTCCACGGCGATCAGGGCGCTTTTCTTGTCCAGCTCGATGAACTGGCGGCGGTCGCGGCCGATGGTCAGGGTGGCGCCCTGCACGAAGCGGTGCAGGCTCACCGCGCCCTGCTTGCCGGCGGCGATGGCGTCAATGGCGAACTTCTGACCGGTAAAGGCGTCGCCGCCCACGAAGATGTCCGCCTCCGCCGTCTGATAGGTGACGGGGTCGGCCTTGGCAGTGCCGTTGGGGTCAAACTCCACGGCAGTGCCGGACAGCAGCTCCCGCCACTCCGCCTTCTGGCCGATGCAGAACAGCACCGTGGTGCAGGGAGCCACCTGTACCGTGTTCTCGTCGTATACCGGGGCGAAGCGGCCGTTCTCATCCCTGACCTTCAGGCACTTGACGAAGGACACGCCGGCGGCCTTGCCGCCCTCGACGCTGACCTCCCTGGGACCCCAGCCGGCGTAGACGGCGACGCCGTCCCGCTCGCACTCGCTGCGATCCTCCTCGCCCATGGGCATCTCGTCATAGCCCTCCAGACAGTACAGACTCACGTTCTCCGCGCCGCAGCGCACCGCCGTGCGCGCCACGTCTGCGGCGATGTTGCCGCCGCCGATGACCACCACGCGGCCGGAGAGGGACTTCTTGTCCCGCAGGTTCACGTCCCGCATGAAGTCCACGCCGGAGATCACGTTCTCCGCGTCGCCGCCGGGGACGGGCAGTCTGCCGCCGCTTTGCAGGCCAACGGCCACATAGAAGCCCTTGTAGCCCTCCTGACGGAGCTGGGCGATGGTCACGTCCTTGCCCACCTCCACGCCGCAGCGGAACTCCACGCCCAGCTGCCGCAGCACGTCGATCTCCACCTCCACCACGTCCTTTTCCAGACGGAAGGAGGGGATGGCGTTCATCAGCATGCCGCCGGGGCGGGCTTCCTTTTCAAACACGGTGGGGCGATAGCCCTTCTCTGCCAGATAGTAGGCGCAGCTCATGCCCGCGGGGCCTGCGCCGATGACGGCGATCTTCTCGGCGAACTCGCCGTCCACCTTGGGGATGACCTTTTCCGGCACGAACCGCGTCTCCGCGTCCAGATCCTGCTGAGCGATGAAGCGCTTCACCTCGTCGATGGCCACGGCCTGATCCACGGTGCCGCGGGTGCAGGCGTCCTCGCACCGGCGGTTGCAGATGCGGCCGCACACGGCGGGGAAGGGATTCTCCCGCTTGATGAGCTGCAGCGCCTCCCGGTACTTGCCCTGCGCCGCCAGCTTCAGGTAGCCCTGCACGGCGATGTGGGCAGGACAGGCGGTCTTGCAGGGGGCGGTGCCGGTGTCGTAGCAGTTGATGCGGTTCTTATCCCGGTAGTCGATGCTCCACTTTTCGGGACCCCACTTCACCTCGTCGGGCAGCTCCTGCCGGGGATACTGGATGAAGCCGTCCTTGGTGCACAGCTTCTGCCCCAGCTTTACCGCGCCGGCGGGACAGTTCTCCACGCAGCGGCCGCAGGCCACGCATTTCTCCGTCTCCACGGCGGCCACGTAGGCGCTGCGGGACATGTTGGGGGTGTTGAACAGCTGGCTGGTGCGCAGGGCGTTGCACACGTTCACGTTGCAGTTGCAGATGCCGAAGATCTTCTGCTCACCGTCGATATTGGTGATCTGGTGGACGAAGCCGTTGTCCTCGGCCTTTTTGAATATCTCCATGGCCTCGTCATAGGTGATGTATTCGCCCCGCTGGGTCTGCACCACATAATCGGCCATGTCGCCCACGGCGATGCACCAGTTCTCCACATCATCGCCGCAGCCCTCGCCCAACTTGTCGCGGCTGGCACGGCAGGAGCACATGCTCTTGGCGTATTTGCCCTCGTACTTGTGCAGCCAGTAGGAGATCTTTTCCAGCCCGATGGCCTCCTGCTCCGTCTCGATGGCCTTCTCCACTGGGATGACGTGCATGCCGATGCCGGCGCCTCCGGGAGGCACCATGGGGGTGATCTTCTCCAGCGGCAGCATGGTCATGCGCTCAAAGAACGCTGCCACCTCCGGGTGCTCGTCGATCTGGCTTCTGCGCATGTTCAGGAACTCGGCGCTGCCGGGCACGAACAGAGGCAGAATATAGCGCTTCTCGTGGGCGGGGTTTTTGCCGTCCAGATTTTCCCAGTTGTACTCGATGATGCCCAGCCAGGACATGTCGTCCAGCAGCTTTTGCAGCGGTTGGCGCTCCATCTTCGTCAGCTTCATCAGCTGCTCGATGGTCTTGGGCTTGCGGACGCCCATTTTCAGCGCCACGTCCACCATCTCGTCGGTCATCACGCCGTCCAGACCCCAGTACTCCGGGTCGTCCACGGTGGTCTTCAGGCCGATGCGGTTGGTGATCATGCTGCCCAGCTTCAGCAGGTTCTCCCGGGGCGGCCGGTCGGGACAGGGGATATGGAAGGATAGCTTGCTCTCGTCCAGAGGGAAATTGGTAGGCTTGCTGCCGTTGATGTCGCGCATAGTCTCTCTCCTCCGTTTTCTCTGCTCCGACCAGCGGCGCGTATGGCGGCAGGCGGGAGCAATGTTGAATTTAAACTTGATTTATACCTTTTGACCGGTGGTTTGCTTATTTCTCGTTGACCCGCAGCTCCAGCACGTCCGGGCGGGCGTAATGTCCCACACAGTCCAGCTCCATGCGGCTGGCGGGTACCTTCTGCATGTCCAGATCGGCGTAGATGACGGCCTCCTTGTCCCACACGGTGACGGAGGCCTCGTGGCCGAAGGGATCGATGACGCAGCTGCCGCCCCGGCAGGCGATATCCGGCAGGGCGGCGATCTCCGCCGTGCCGCTGACCGTCTGGGGATAGTCCTCCCGCCGGAAGATCAGGTCGGCGTTGATGAAGTAGCAGTGCCCCTCGATGGCGATGTGGCGGATGGTGTCCTGCCACTCCGGATTGTCGTTGGTGTTGGGGGAGATGTACAGGGAGATGCCCTTCTGATACAGCGCTACCCGCGCCAGCGGCATGTAGCTCTCCCAGCAGATCAGGTTCCCCATGGGGCCCCAGGGCGTGCCCATCACCGGGAAGTAGTCCCGCTCCGCGTCGCCCCATACCACCCGCTCGCTGCCGGTGGGCTTCAGCTTCCGGTGGTTCATGGCCGTGCCGTCCGGCGCGATCATCATGTTGGAGTTGTACAGCGTGCCGGTGACGGCGTCCCGCTCGGAGTAGCCCATGCTGAGGTACACGCCCCGCTCCTTCGCCCGGCGGATGAGCCTGCGCATCTCCGTGCCGTCGGCCAGCAGGGAGTTGTCGTAGTACATCTTCCAGTCCTCACGGCCGGTGGCCTTGCGGCTGCCCACGGTGAAGCCGAAGGTCATGCCGAAGGGATAGCCGGGGATGAACAGCTCGGGAAAGACGATCAGCTCCGCGCCGTTGTCGGCGCTCTCGTCAATGAGCCGCAGCGCCTTTTCCAGACATTTGCTCTTGTCGAACATCACGGGCGTGGCCTGTACCACCGCCACGCGGCAGGTGCTTTTTAATTCTCGCATGACGTGACCTCCTTGTGGAATGTGGCTTGATTATACCAGATGGTACCATCGCTTGACAAGGATAAATCGGCGGTTGTGTTATGGAGAAAAACGGCGTATAATACGATCGATATGATATGGACAAGGAGAGACATGCATGAAACTCATGGTGCTCGACGGCAACAGCCTTGTGAACCGCGCTTTTTACGGCGTGGGGAAAAACCAGCTTCTGACCACGCGGCAGGGGCTGCACACCAATGCCATTTACGGCTTTGTCACCATGCTGCAGAAGCTGCTGGACGACGAAAAGCCCGACGCGGTATGCGTGACCTTCGACCGGCGGGAGCCTACGTTCCGGCACAAGGCCGATGCCGCGTACAAGGCCACCCGCAAGGGCATGCCCGACGAGCTGGCGGAGCAGATGCTGCCGCTCAAGCAGGTGCTGGCCGCCATGTCCATTCCCTGCTATGAGCTGGCGGGCTATGAGGCCGACGACCTGCTCGGCACCATCAGCCGCCGGTGCGAGGCGGAGGGCTGGGACTGCGTGATCGCCACCGGCGACCGGGACAGCCTGCAGCTGATCACCGACCGCACCCGCGTGCTCCTGCTGCCCGGCGGACGGAATGACGGCGCGCGGAATATGACGCAGAAAACGTTCCGGGCGGAGTACGGCTTCGACCCCATTCACATGATCGATCTGAAGGCGCTGGCGGGGGACAGCAGCGACAACATCTCCGGCGTGCCCGGTATCGGGGAAAAGACCGCCATGACGCTGGTGCAGACCTATGGCGGCATTGACGACATCTATGCGGAGCTGGACAGCCTGCCGGTGAAGCCGGCGGTGCTGCGCAGACTGAAGGAGGGCGAGACGGCGGCGCGGCACAGCCATTGGCTGGCCACCATCGTCACGGACGCGCCGCTGGACTTCGTGCCGGAGGCCAACCTGCGCCAGCCCTTCCGCCCGGAGCTGTACGAGCTGTTTCTGCGGCTGGAATTCCAGAAGCTTATCGACAAGTACCATCTGGCGCCGGAGCGTGAGCCGGAGGAGCTGCCCGACCACACCGCCTCGGCGGAGATACTGGAGACGCCGGAGCAGGCGGAGGAGTATCTGACCCTGTGGCGCGGGGCGGAGTATGTGACGGTATACGGCACGCCCGATCTGCGGGCGCTGGCGGTGGAGTGCGCCGACGGCGCAGACAGCAGCCGGATCGCGGAGCTGTATGCAAACCGCTATACCGGCAACTGGCACCAGCTGCTGGCGGCGCTGTTTTCCGATGACATCCGCAAGGTGGGGCACGACGTCAAGGACATGATGCGCGCCCTGCTGGAGCGGGAGCTGCCCGCCGGGGGCTTTGTGTTCGACACGGCGCTGGCGGCCTATCTGGTGGACGCCACCGCCGGGAAGTACGACCTGCCCCGGCTGTTCGTGTCCTATTACAACGAGGAGCTGCCCAAGCCCGCCCACTTGCAGCCGGATGCCTTTTCTCCGCTGGCGGGGGACGTGGTCCCGGCGCAGACGGCGCTGCTGAGCTACACCTCCGCCGTGTCCGCCCTGTATGAAACACTGCTGCCGCAGCTGCGGGACATGCAGCTGGAGGAGCTGTACTATCAGGTGGAGCTGCCCCTGTGCCGGGTGCTGGCGGATATGGAGATCGCCGGCTTCCCGGTGGACAGAAAGGAGCTGGCGGCCTTCGGCACGGTTTTGCAGGAGGCCACCGACCGGACGGAGCAGGCCATCTATCAGGCGGCGGGGGAGAAGTTCAACATCAATTCACCCCGGCAGCTGGGGCGGGTGCTCTTTGAAAAGCTGCAGCTGCCCCACGGGAAAAAGACGAAAACCGGGTGGTCCACCAACGCGGACGTGCTGGAAAAGCTGCGGTATGACAGCCCCATCGTGGAGGACGTGCTGCAATACCGGCAGTATACCAAGCTGAAGTCCACCTATGTGGACGGGCTGATGAAGGTCATCGACCCGGACGGGCGGGTGCGCACCAGCTTCCAGATGACCGCCACCGCCACGGGGCGGCTCAGCTCCACCGAGCCGAATTTGCAGAATATCCCCACCCGCACGGAGCTGGGCAGCCAGCTGCGGCGCATGTTCACGGCGGGGGAGGGCTGCGTGCTGGTGGACGCCGACTATTCCCAGATCGAGCTGCGCCTGCTGGCGCATATCTCCGGCGATGAGGCCATGCGGGAGTCGTTCCTGTCCGGGACGGACTTTCACACCGCCACCGCCGCCAGGGTGTTCCATGTGGCGGAGGACGAGGTGACGCCGGAGCTGCGCCGCCGCGCCAAGGCGGTGAACTTCGGTGTGGTGTACGGCATTTCCGCCTTCTCTCTGTCGCAGGATATCGGCGTGTCCGTGGCGGAGGCCAGGGAGTACATGGAGCGCTATTTTGAAACGTACAGCACCCTGCGGCAGTATATGACCGACGTGGTGGTGCAGGCGGAGCAGGACGGCTATGTGCAGACCATGATGCACCGCCGCCGCGCCCTGCCGGAGCTGAAAAGCAGCAACCACAACCTGCGGGAGTTCGGCAAGCGCGTGGCGCTGAATATGCCGGTGCAGGGCACCGCCGCCGACATCATGAAGCTGGCCATGGTGCGCGTCCACGATCGGCTGCGCCGGGAGGGACTGCGGGGGCGGCTGCTGATGCAGGTACACGACGAGCTGATCGTGGAGTGCCCGGAGGAGGAGCGGGAGCAGGTGGAGCGTGTCCTCACCGAGGAGATGGAGCACGCCGCCGAGCTGTCCGTGCCCCTGACAACGGACGTCCACTGGGGCAGAAACTGGCTGGAAGCGAAGGGATGAGAATATGAAAAAAGTACGCATCGTACCTATGGCTGCCGAGCATCTCAACGAAGTGGCGGCGCTGGAGCTGGCCTGCTTCTCCCGCCCGTGGTCACGGCAGATGCTGGCCGAGGAGCTGGACAACCAGTGCGCCGCCTTTCTGGTGGCGCTGGAGCCGGAGACGGACAAGGTCATCGGCTATGCCGGGCTGCTGGTGGCGGCTGACGAGGGGTATATCACCAACGTGGCGGTGGATCCCTCCCGCCGCAGACAGGGCGTGGCGGCGCAGCTTTTGCAGGTATTTGACAATTTCGCCCGGGGCAACCGGCTGGCGTTCCTGACGCTGGAGGTGCGGCCGTCCAACGCAGCGGCCATCGCCCTGTACCGGGGCTTCGGCTTCCGGGAGGTGGGGCGGCGGCGCAATTACTACGACCTGCCCAAGGAGGACGCCCTGATCCTGACAAAATACTATACAGAGGAGGCACAGGCGTGAACATACTGGCTTTTGAATCCTCCTGCGACGAAACGGCTGTGGCGGTGGTGCGGGACGGACGGCAGGTACTGTCCGACGCCATTCTGTCTCAGGCGGATATGCACGCCCTGTACGGCGGCGTGGTGCCGGAGATCGCCTCCCGCAAGCA
>OLFZ01001046.1_pt1 | contig 26462 bp, 24 predicted proteins | sample 1604861 | NCBI WGS metagenome assembly OLFZ01 (sample SAMEA3888895, study PRJEB22519) | human gut metagenome | biome: human gut; feature: human-associated habitat; material: faeces | place: Denmark | collected 2011 | reverse complement strand
TAGTCCGTGGCCGTCAGCCGCGCAGCGGCTTATATGTTTCTTATGTAGCTTATGTTCTTATGTCTCCGCGGTAAGCGTTTCAACAGCCGCGCAGCGGCCTTCTGTCCTTCTGTTCTTCTGTCTCCCGCGTTAGCGGCTTGCCAAGTCTCGCCTCGCGGCCACACTGTCCCCATAAATGTCACATAATCAAGCATAATATCAAAAAATATTGCAAAAAACTTGCACGAAATAAAACAACTCTCTATATTTGCCCCGTAAAATCTAACGAAAGCAAGCACACTACCTACACATTGCTGGCATTGCACTACCTACCTACTCTTTATTAACGCATTGCCCGCAACAGCAAACACAGGATTTTATAACCATATATTTTAACAACACCAAATGAGAAAAATTACAACTTTCTTGGCGTTGCTCCTCACGTGCATTATTGGAGCAACAGCCGCCGACTTCGTACCCAGAGATGGCGCGAAGTACCTTATTAAGTGTAAGGGTGATAGCAAATTTGCTATCTGGAACATCAACTGTAAGAAAACTATTGATGGTACAGAGTACAACTCGCTCTCTAACTGGGACAAGCGTGATGAACGTAGCCTCTTCACCTTTGTAAGTACAGGAGACGGTTATTTCTACATCAAACCTGCTGCTGACGAAACCCATTATGTCTTTGCTGTCAACACCATAGGTAGTGATGGTGATAAAGCTCATGCAGAGGGTAACGTAGCTGTTAAGGAAGTATCTGATGGTAACCCTGATGATGCTTGTAAGTGGACTATTAGTGCTCAAGGTACTGGCTGGAACATTAAGCCTAAAGGTGGTAATAATGGTTGGAATAATCGTGGTGGTGACGGTAACGGCAATGCTACGATTGGTCAGTGGTATGGCAATAATCAATCGTCTAATATCTGGTATATCATAGAGCCAGTAGAGCTTAATGGCTATTACACCATGCGAACTAAAGATGACGCTCGTGGTCCTTACCTCTATAACGACTTCAGCCAAGACAACGTTACACGTGGTGGCCAGTTGCCCAGCACGGTAAGCAACAAATACGTATGGCATGTCACATCATCTGCATATGGCGATAAGTTGACTTTGGTTAATGGTGAGGGTACTCTCCTTGGCACAAGCAACTCAGGTACTTTTGAAACTCTTGAGATTGCTTGGAACGATGGAACATACCATTTCTTTAGCAATCAACTTGATGCAGGAAATGCTAATGCAAGTTATAAAGCATCAACATGGGGTTCTGCCAATAAGGATCTTGCTCAAGACCTGTTTAGATTCGACGCTGTGTCGTCTTACACTTCTCTCTACACTGTAAATTGTAACAATGCCGATGGCTATGTTACTTACAACGCTACAAGCGAGAAAGCCAAGAATGGCGGTTTCTTCAATATCGCTACAACTCCTGCAGCAGGCGATTTCACAGTAAAGGAACTTGAGGGTTACGAAGCAACAATAACTATTGAAAACAAGGTTATTAAAGTTGTCTACGCCCACAACTATGCCTACGCCAAGGCTGAGGCCGATGCTACAATTGCCAAGATGGGTGTAGGTTATCCCACAGCAAACGCTGCTGCACGTGCTACACTCAATAAAGCTATTGCAGACGCAGTAGCTGCTGAACACAACATTACCACAGCTGCTACTTTGCTCGCCGCTGTTGATACTTACAAAAAGAGCAAGGTTGATATCCAAATGCCCGAAGACGGCAAGGCTTACGTAATCACCAACATTCACAAAACAGGTGGTAAGCGTTACATGAAATATCAGGCTGATGGTACTTCAATGATCGCTCGCGACGATGCAACAGTACTCCCCATCGAGGCTACTTACATCTGCCACAAGGTAGACGGCAAATATGTATTCGCCAACAACTCTGGCACATACCTCACATGGCGCGGTAAGGAAACAACTGACTGCACCAACAGCAATAAGGGCTACACTACATCTTACAACCCCGACTACAACACCTTTACTGTAGCTGCAAATACAAAAGAGTTCGGTTGCCTCTCTTTCGGTGCTAAGCGTGATCATGATGCACATACTCAGTCATACTACATCGTTACAAGAACAGGTTCTTTCGAGAGAGCTGGTTTTAGCGACTTCTACGATGACAACAACTCATCAGCCTTCACTTTCGAAGAAGTAACCTATCCCAACACCATCAACTTCAACGCTGCCCAAAACATCAATGGTGTAAGCCACATCGCCACATTCAGCGCACCTTTTGCCACCATCATTCCTGCTGGCGTTAAGGCATACTATGTAAGCGCCAAGGGTGCTGAGGCTACAATGACTGCTATCGAAGCACAGGCTATCCCCGCCAACCAAGGCGTAATCCTTACTTCTGAGTCTGGCGATGCTGCCACAATGGTTCCCGCCGCAGGCGAAACTGCTGCTGCCATCACTGGCAACCAGCTCGGCCACTCTGCCGGTGCTGCCAAGACTCTGACTGCTGGCGAAGGCTATATCCTTGGCAACGGCACTGAAGGCACTGCCTTCTATCCCTGCAAGACTGGTTCACTGCCCAGCAACAAGGCATACCTCCTTGGCAACGGCCAAAACGCTATTGTTATGAACTTTGGCAATGCCGTTACTGGCATCAACACCATCGCTGCTCCTGCCAGTGCAAAGGCCCCCATCTTCGACCTCAGCGGTCGTCGCGTAGTAAAGGCTACTAAGGGTCTCTACATTCAGAATGGCAAGAAGGTCATCGTAAAGTAATACAAACTACAAACACATTTCATAGATAAAAACATGAAACTTACATATATCACACCCGCATCAAGGGTTATCAACCTCGAGCCCATGCAGATGCTCGCAGCGTCAGACCCCACGGTGAAAATCGTTACCGACGATACAAAGTCTGTCGACCCCACCACTTCTTTCTCTGAAGGCAAGGGCTGGAGCTCTGAAGGCTGGGACAACGAAGATTAATACTCCCCCGAATCTTCATAGATTAAAACACGATTGATATTTAACGAGCCGCGCAAGGCGCAACCCTCACAGGTTGCAGTCCTTGCGCGGCTTATTTAATGTGCTAATGTGCCAATGCCGTAGCGTGTCTTATCAGCCGCTAACGCGGCAAACAGAAGAACATAAGGACATAAGAACATAAGGGCTGACGCCGTAGTATTACATATAGTAACGCTACGGCGTCAGCCCTTATGTTTCTTAAGGCCACGCGGACGTTAGTCCGTGGCCAGCCGCGCAGCGGCCTTATATGTTTCTTATGTAGCTTATGTTCTTATGTTCCCGCGGTAAGCGGCTAACTCTTATGTTCTTATGTCCTTATGTTCTTATGTCTTCCGCGTTAGCGGCTAACACAAACGATACTGCCTCCCGCGCTAAGCGGCCGGCCGGCAGCTCAGCCCTCACTTCACCCTAATCACCGACAGCCCGTCGCGTTCAGGCAAAATAAGCTGTTCCACCCGCTCGTCAGCCGCCACATGGTCATTAAATTCCTTTATAGCCGCTGTCTGCGCATCATTATCATATGCCGCGTCCACCACATGCCCGTCCCACAGCGTATTATCCGCCAGCATCACCGACCCACTGTGCATCATCGGCATCAGCAGTTCATAATACGCCACATACTCACGCTTGTTAGCATCAACAAACGCCACATCAATATCCAGCCCCATTGGCGGCAGCAACTCAAACACATCACCCACCACCATCTCAACCCGCGCAGGGTAGGGCGCCCCCTCGAGCCACGGCCGCGTAAAACACTCCTGCTCATCATTCACCTCAAACGTCACCACCCGTCCGTCAGCCTCCATGCCCGAAGCCATAGCCAGCGCCGAGTATCCCGAGTAAGTGCCAATCTCCACCACCGTGCGAGGCCGCAGCATCTGCATCATCATGCGCAGCAGCTGCCCCTGCAAGTGGCCCGACGCCATGCGCGGCCGCAGCAAGTGCAAGTTAGTAGCCCGGTACAGCCGTTTCAAGTAATCATCGGGCGCAGTAGTGTGTGAGAGTATGTAATCGTCAATAGTCATGGGAGGGGTGAGGTTATGAGGTTATAAGGTTATGAGGGATTGGGTTATGAGGTTATAAGGTTATGAGGTTAAAAAGTAACTTTTGTGAGCAGGGCTGGGGGTGATGTGTCCCACGTCGGGGTATTTCAACCAAAGCACCAGCACAAAGCGCAAACCCAAATGGGGGCGACGCGTCCCGCGTCGGTACATGTCAATCATCATAACTGACGTGCACAATTTTTCCCGACGCGGGACGCGTCGCCCCCATTTAAGCTTGCGCTTTATGCTTGCGTTCAGAGCTAAAGCTTATCAGTTAGGCAGCGCGTCCTCCCCCTCATTTCTGAAGAGGTTCTTCACAATATTCATTTCCATAAACGACGTACTCTGCTCCTTGCGTTGCGAGCCAAGGTAGCAAATGCGGTCCTCAGGTTTCAGCATATTGTCCGACAGCAACTTGCGCAGCGCCGCCAGCAAAAACTCATGGCCATAACTCTTCATAGGCATATATATAGCATACACACCATACTGCAGCGCCAGGTGGCGCACCGTCTTAGCCTTATAGCAAATAGCCAAAATCGTACTTTCGCCGCGGAACGAGCTTACATAGCGCGCCGTACGACCCGTGTACGAGTCCATAATGATAGCACGCAACTTCATGCGCTTAGTAGCCATCACAGCCTCCTTCGAGAAAAACTCCGTCACATCAGGGTTCTCCGACAGCGGAATATCCACATCGCCAAACTCCTTAAACGTGTCCCTCTCAGCCTGCCAGGCCACAGTAGCCATCGTCTTCACAGCCTCCTCGGGGTAGTCGCCGTAAGCCGTCTCGCCCGACAGCATCAGCGCGTCAGCACGCGAGTACACCGCATTCGCAATGTCCGTCACCTCCGTACGCGTGGGGCGCGGGTTATGAATCATGCTCTGCAGCATCTGCGTAGCCACAATCACAGGCTTGTGCGCCCTGATAGCCTTATCCACCAAGCGGCGCTGAATACCCGGAATAAACTCCTGCGGCACCTCAATGCCCAAGTCACCGCGAGCCACCATAATGCCGTCAGCAGCCTCAATTATCTCGTCAATGTTGTCCACGCCCTCCTGGTTCTCAATCTTCGCAATGATACGTATGTCACTGTCGTGAGCGTCCAGTATGTCGCGCACCTCCTTCACGTCCTCCTTCGAGCGCACAAAGCTGTGAGCAATAAATGCCACGTCATAGTCAATGGCAAATTCAATGTTACGCTTATCCTTCTCAGTCAGCGCAGGCAAGTTAATGCGCACACCCGGCACATTCACGCTCTTGCGCGAACCAAGCGTCGCATCATTCTCCACGTGGCAAATCAGCTGTCCGTCCTCCTTATGGTCCACGCGCAGCCCCAGGTCGCCATCGTCAATCAATATCTGCGCCCCCACGCTCAAGTCGTCCACAAAACCGGGGTAGCTCACAGCTATCACGTCGCGCGTAGTACGTTGTTCAGGTCGTCCCACAATCGTCACAATATCACCCTTATGATAGTCAATAGGCTGATCAGTCACCGTGGTACGCACCTCCGGGCCCTTAGTGTCAACAAGAATAGCCAAGTGGCTTGACACCTCGCGCACATTATCAATCACCCGTTTCATGCCCACAGCGTCCTGATGCGCTGTGTTAAGGCGCACCACATTCATACCAGCGTCATACAGGCGCTGAATCATGCCCACGTCGCAGCGCATGTCCGAAATCGTCGCAACAATCTTAGTCTTCTTATACATTATTGATAGTCAAGTATAGTTATTTTCCAGTGAAAGCAATTATATCATAGCCCCTAAGGCCTGCAGCCTGTTATTTATCGAAGTCTCGCATATAACAAGGGCGGGCTGAAAGCCCAATGGAGCACATAGCCCAGGGCAAGCGAAGCGACACCCTGGGGTTCCCGCATAGTAGAGTCTCCGCGCCCTGTAAGGGCAAAAGCTTTACCCTTTATGTTGTTATTATTGTTTGATAGTTGATTTAGCGGTCTTAAAGTGGAACATTGTATTTATATTTTTCAATACCTATGCCAAAGCTTAATGCTTTTGCCCTTACAGGGCGCGACTGCTCCAACCCGCGATACCCAGGGTGTCGCTTCGCTTGCCCTGGGCTATGTGCTACATTGGGCCTTCAGCCCGCCTTTGCTAAATCCGAAACTTGAGTTATTTGTCATCGCCCCTCGCCGCCAGCCTGCACAATAGCGCTCACCGCCAGTCTGTACGAGTCAAGGCCAAAGCCGCATATCACCCCCGCACACGCAGCCGATATCATCGACCGGTGTCTGAACTCCTCACGGCGGTGCACATTACTGATATGCACCTCCACCACAGGCATCTGCAGCGACCGTATACAATCATGCAGCGCCACACTCGTGTGCGTATAAGCACCAGCATTCAGCACCACACCAGCCACACCCTCAGAGCGCGCCTGCTGCAAGCGGTCTATCAAGAACCCCTCCACATTGCTCTGGTAATACACCAGCTCAACCTCCGGAAAAGCCCTCCGCAGACCCTCCATGCAATCGTCCATCGTACCCCTGCCATAAATGCCAGGCTCACGTTCGCCAAGCAAATTCAGGTTAGGGCCATTCATAATGAGGATTTTCATAAAATCTGTAGCAAATAGTCATCACACACCATCAGCCCAGCCAGTTAACGACCAGCTCCGCCAATGGCTTTGACAAGTAAATTGTAACTTTGCACGGAACCCGCCCTCCGGCCAACAACGCCAGAGTCAAAAGTTCCGCACCGCAAAGTTACTAATTTTCAATCAAATATGCCCACCATATCACTCGATAATTACAAAGCCCACCTCATGCTCGAAAAAGGCATGGCCTCCAACACAGCCCAAGCCTACATCGCCGACGTTGAAAAACTCCTCAGCTACATGGCCGACCAAGGTCTCCAGCCCCACACCGTCACCCTCGACCACCTCCACCGCTTTGCCTACACCCTCATCGACCTCGGCATCTCCCCCGTCAGCGTCTGCCGCATACTCAGCGGCGTACGTTCATGGTTCCACTACCTTCTCGCACAAGGCATCATCATCGCCGACCCCACCGAAATGCTCGAAATGCCACGCCGCCCGGCCCACCTCCCCACCGTGCTCACTATAGCCGAGGTCGACGCACTCGAGGCCGCCATCGACCTCTCCGAACCCACAGGCCACCGCGACCGCGCCATCATCGAACTCCTCTACAGCTGCGGTCTGCGCGTCAGCGAACTCTGCAACCTCACCCTTGCCGACGTCTACACCGCCGACGCCTTCCTCAACGTCATAGGCAAAGGCTCCAAACAGCGTTTCGTACCCATGTCGCCCCGTGCCGTGCGCGAGCTGCAGTTCTGGCTCGACGACCGTTGCCACATCACCCCCAAACCCGGCGAGGACGACTACCTCTTCCTCTCCTTCCGCCGCCGCCAGCACCTCTCGCGCATCACCGTGTTCCACACCATACAGGTGTTGGCCGCCCGTGCCGGCATCACGCGTCCCATCTCCCCCCACACCCTGCGCCACACCTTCGCCACCCACCTCCTCGAGGGCGGTGCCAACCTCCGTGCCATACAGGCCATGCTCGGCCACGAAAGCATACGCACCACCCAGCTCTACACCCACATCGACCGCCAGTTCCTGCGCGAGCAACTCCAGGAGCACCTCCCACGCGCGCTGTAATGGGCTGAGGCTAATATGCTCCGTAGCGTGTCTTGGCAGCCGCTAACGCGGTAAAAAAAATGACATAAGGTCGTAACGTGTCTTGGCAGCCGCTAACGCGGTAAACAAAAGAACATAAGAACATAAGGACATAAGGGCTGACGCCGTAGCGCTACTATTTAGTAATACTACGGCGTCAGCCCTTATGTCCTTGAGGCCACGCGGACGTCAGTCCGTGGCCTTCCGCCGCGCAGCGGCCTTATGTCCTTATGTTCTTATGTTCTTCTGTTTCCCGCGTTAGCGGCTAAAAAAATATGTTTCCCGCGTTAGCGGCTGCCAAGTCCCGCTACGGCGTCAGCCCATTAACATATTACTACATTAGCCCATTACAGCGCGCAGCCTCTCCCGCACTACCTCCATGCCCCTCGACGCAGGTTCGGCAATCACCTCCACGCGCCGCGTGCTCGGCACCCGCACAGGGTTAGGGTCAACAAGCATCACCTCAGCCCCCGCAGGCACATAACCTATCAGCCCCGCAGCCGGATACACATTAAGCGACGTGCCCACTATCAAAAACACATCAGCCCGTGCAGCAGCCTCGGCAGCCACCTCAAGCATAGGCACCGCCTCGCCAAACCACACAATAAACGGACGCTCCAGCGACCCGTCACCCGACAGCTGCCCATGCCTCACCACCTCGCCAGGAGCCAGACGCCGGCGGTAACGCGCATCATTCGGCGCCGCCGACGAGCACACATCACGCAGCTCACCATGCAAGTGAATCACATCTGTCGAACCCGCCCGTTCATGCAAGTCGTCCACATTCTGCGTCACCACCGTCACATCAAAGTCACTCTCAAGCTCAGCCAGTATGCGGTGCCCCGCGTTAGGCACAGCCTCGTCAAGCTGACTGCGGAGCCCGTTGTAAAAGTCCGTCACCAAGTCAGGGTCAGCAGCCCACCCCTCAGGCGTAGCCACCTGCTCCACAGGGTAGCGCCCCCACAAGCCACCGGCACCCCTGAATGTCGAAAAACCACTCTCAGCACTAATACCAGCGCCCGTAAGCGCCACAATCTTCTTCTTCGTCATAACCTTAATAATAAACTAAGTAAACACCCCAAATATACAAAAACCCCTCCGAGTGTGACACAGATGCAAGAAATAATTGTACTTTTGCACCCAAATCATACAAACAATAACATAATACAACACAACACACCATTATGGAAAAACTCAGCTACGCCCTCGGCATGGTCATCGGCCACAACCTCAAAGGCATGGGAGTAAAGAACCTCAGCAGCGCCGATTTTGCACGCGCCATCGACAGCGTCATGCAAGGCCAGACCTGTGAACTCACCGACCAGGAAGCACAGCAGCTCGTCAACAACTTCATGCAGCAACAGCAAGAGGAGGCCACACGCGCCATACGCCAGGAAGGCGAGCAATTCCTTGCCGAAAACGCCAAGAAAGACGGCGTCGTAGTACTCCCCAGCGGACTCCAGTACACCGTCATCACCGAGGGTAATGGCCCCAAGCCCAAAGCCACCGACCGCGTAAAGTGCCACTACGAGGGCACACTCACCAACGGACAGGTGTTCGACTCATCATACCGCCGCGGCGAACCTGCAGTATTCCCACTCAACGGCGTCATCGCCGGCTGGACCGAAGGCGTACAGCTCATGCCCACTGGCTCTAAGTACCGCTTCTTCATCCCCTACAACCTCGCATACGGCGAACGCGGCGCAGGACAGGCCATCCCTCCCTACGCAGCACTCATCTTCGACGTTGAACTCATTAGCATCGAGGGCTGATAGGGAGAGTTGAAGAGTTGAAAAGTTGAAAGGGTTGACAAGTTAACGGGTTAACAAGTTGACAGGTAAGTTTGCCTTACCTGTCTGACCTTGACAATACATACTTACCCGTCAACCCGTCAACCCCGTTACCCCGTCAACCACAAAAACAAACACACAATAAAATATATAATGAAAAAGATAATTCTCGCAGCCATCATAGCCGCCACAGGCCTCACAAGCTGCAACAACGGACAGCCCAAAGCCAACCTCAAGTCCGACATCGACACACTCAGCTACGAAATGGGTATGGCCATGTCGCAGAGCGAAGGCGAATTCCAAAACTACCTCAGCCAGTCGGGCAGCGACTCAGCCTATGTTGACGAACTCCTCAAGGGCTACGTCGACGGTATGAAGGCTGCCGACGACAAAAAGAAACTCGCCTACTACATGGGCGTCATGCAGGGCTTGCAAACTAAAATGCAACTCCCGCAAATCGAGTCACAAGTGTTCCAGGGCGACACCACAAAGCGCATCAGCGTCAAAAACTTTGTAGCCGGTTTCACCGCACAGGCCAAGAACAAGACCACCCTCAAAATCGGTGGCAAACTCGTTGACAAGGAAACTGCCCAGAAGCGCATCATGGACTACATGTTCGGCAGCAAAAAGCAGGAGAGCGAAGCCTTCATGCAGAAGGTAGCCCACCAGCCCGGCGTAGTAGCCCTCGGCGAGGGTGTCTACGGCAAGCAGCTTGCCAAGGGCACTGCCCAGCACTGCACCGCCACCGACAGCGTCACCGTCAAGTACGAAGGCCGCCTCACCAATGGCCAGGTGTTCGACTCATCAGCCAACCAGCCTGGTGGTACAGTCACATTCAGCCTCCGCAACGTCATCAAGGGTTGGGGCATCGCCATTCCCAAAATGACCGTTGGCTCTACCTGGGAAATCTACGTACCTTACCAGGCAGCCTATGGCGAGCAGGGCACAGGCCCCATCCCCCCATTCGCAGCCCTCACATTCAAGGTAACCCTCGTTAGCATTAACAAGTAATAGGGCAGGGTAGAGCCAGGCTTATTTAGAGGCTCTAGCTTATCTAGAGCGTCTAGCTTTTCTAGAGTTTCTAGCTTATCTAGAGCCTCTAGCCTTTCTAGAGCCTCTAGCTTTTCTAGTCCTTCTAGAGCCTCTAGTATTTCTAGCCTATCTAGCCCCCCAAAAAGAAAGCTCAATGAAACTTCAAACCATCATAACCCTTGCCCTTGCTGTCACCCTTGGCAGCACCGGCGCCATGGCCCAAAAAGCCAAGAAAACCAGCAAAAAGTCAGCCCGCAAGGCACAGCCCGCAGCCACCCTCACACCGGCCCTCAAGGCCGTCGATGGCAAAACCTTCAGCTACGCCCTCGGTGTAGCCCAGGGCGAGAGCCTCAAGCAGTACCTTGTAAGCCAGCTCGGCGTAGACTCAGCCTATGTGCCCGAAGCCATACGCGCCATGACCACCAACATCTCTCCTGAAGAGCGCAAAAAGGCCGAAGCATTCGCCGCTGGACTCCGCATTGCCGAAATCAACAAGCGCAACCTGCCCAAAATCAGCGAGCAGGCCGCAGGCAAGGGCGACTCAACCTACGTAAGCCAGGCAGAGTTCGAGCGCGGTCTCACACAGAGCGCACTCGGCACAGCCACCACCCTCACACGCGACAGCGCCATGCAGATAGTCGAAGGCCAGTTCCAGTACCAGGCCGCCCGCTATAAGCAGGCCAATGCCAACTACCTCATCGCCAACGCCAAGCGCAAGAGTGTCACCACACTCCCCAGCGGCCTGCAGTACGAGGTGCTCACCAAGGGCAACGGCCCCGTAGCCACCGACTCCACCCAGGTTGAGGTACACTACGAAGGTTCACTCATCGACGGCACCGTGTTCGACTCATCATACAAGCGTGGCAAGGCAGCCACCTTCCGTCCCGACCAAGTCATCAAGGGTTGGAAAGAGGCCCTCACTCTCATGCCCCAGGGTTCAGTTTGGAAGCTCTACATTCCCGCCTCACTCGGCTACGGCGAGCGCGGCCAGGGACAGAGCATACCAGGCAACTCAACCCTCATCTTCACCGTCGAGGTCATCAAGGTTGGCAAGTAAGCAATAGCCAAGCAATGGGCAAGCAGTAAGCAAGCAGCAGGCTAGCGGTATCAGCCAAGCAGTGTATTATGCCTAATGGGCCTAATATGCCTATTATGCCTAAAGCCTATTGGGCCTATTAAGCCCATTATGCCCATTGCCCATTATCCCCATTCCCAGGCTGGCGCCATGGCGCCAGCCTTTTTTTTGCCCTCGCGCCGCCCGCCAACGCGTTAATCAGCGTTAAAAGCCCTATCCAGTCCGCGCCAACCCCCAATAATATTGTACATTTGTACCAATTTAGCCGCAAAGTGCACCAGCCACAGCGGCACAACCCCACAACAACCCACACACCACATGAACAAAGCCCATAAGCGTCCGCGCCGTCACACAGGCCGGTTCGGCACATTCACCACCTGCATCAGCATCACCATGGTGCTCATCATGATAGGCATCATCACCCTCTTTGCAGGCATGGCCACCAACTACAGCAACCAGTTGCGCGAAGGACTCACCGTTGAGCTAATGCTCACCGACAGCATCACGCCGCAGCAAATGACAGCCACCCAGGCACGCCTCAAGGCAGCACCCTGGGCGCGCCAAGTCACCTACATATCACAAGAGCAAGGCCTGCGCGACATGAACGAGGCCATGGGCACCGACATAGGCACCTTCGACGGCACAAGTCCTGTGCCCGCCGAGTTCGAGGTAAGTCTCAACGCCCCCTACGCCAATCTTGACAGCATCAAGCGTTACGAGCCCTCCATGCTCGCAATGCCCGGCGTGGCCGAGGTCAACTACCCCCGCGACATCATGCAGAGCCTCGACCGCACCATACCCGCCGTCACTCTTGGTCTGCTCGTAGTAGCCGCCCTTCTCGCCCTTGTGTCATTCTCACTCATCAACAACACCATGCGCATGAGCGTCTACGCCCGTCGTTACAGCATACACACCATGAAGCTCGTCGGAGCCAGTTGGGGCTTCATACGCCGCCCCTTCATGTGGCAAGCCATGCGCATCGGCTTTGTGTCAGCCATCATAGCCGGCGGACTCCTTTCCGCCGCCATGTGGTATCTGCAAACACAGGCCGGAGCCGGCAGCATCTACCTCAACACCCTTGTCACCCCCCTTGTGTGGGCCACCACCCTCGGTGCCATAGTTATTTGCGGCCTTGGCCTCACGGCCCTCTGCGCCTCCCTCTCGGTTAACCACCACCTCCGCCTCCGCGGCGGCGAGGTATACCTCAGATAAAGAAAAGATAGAAGCTATAAAAGGCTAGAAGGGCTAGAAGCTCTAGAAAAACTAGAAGCTCTAGAATATCTAGAAACTCTAGAATATCTAGAAAAACTAGAAAAACTAGAACCCCTAGCCCCACTAGAAAAAACAAAACCAACCAACAATGCAACAGCAGCAAACACCCCTCAAAACTCCCAAGCAGCCAGTGTTCGCCTTTGGCCGCACCAACTTCATACTCCTTGCCGTAGGCATGGCAGTAGTCATCATCGGCATGGTGCTCATGTCAGGCTCAGGCTCAGGCGAAACCACCTTCGACGCCAGCATCTTCGATGCACGCCACATCAAGTTAGCCCCCGCAGTATGCCTCCTCGGCTACCTCTTCATGATATACGCCATCGTGCGCAAACCACGCAAATAACCCCCTCCTATATTATTATAGCACACCCCCGATAGCATGACCACCATACAAGCCATCATCATGGGCCTCATACAAGGCCTCACCGAGTACCTGCCCGTAAGCAGCAGCGGCCACCTCGCCATCGCATCAGCCCTTACCGGCGTCGACGGCGAAAGCAGCATGACCTTCACCATAGCCGTACACGTAGCCACCGTGCTCAGCACCATCGTCGTGTTAGGCCGCCAAATATGGCAAATCATAGTTGGCACATTCAGTCCCCTCGGCCCCGGCACAGGACTGCAGCGCCTCAATCCCAGCCAGCAGTACCTGCTCAACATCGTCATCTCCATGGTGCCCATAGGCATTGTCGGCGTATTCTTCAAGGATCAAGTCGAAGCCATCTTCGGTTCGGGCCTCACCATCGTAGGCATCTGCCTCCTCGTCACAGCCCTGTTGCTCACCTTCAGCTACCTGGCACGTCCGCGCCAGCGCCAGAGCATCAGTCCCCTCCACGCCTTCATCATAGGCATCAGCCAGGCCCTCGCTGTGCTCCCCGGTCTCAGCCGTTCGGGCACCACCATTGCCACCGGTCTCATGCTTGGCAACAACAAGGCCGCCATGGCACAGTTCTCATTCCTCATGGTCATACCCCCCATATTGGGTGAGGCACTGCTCGACGCCATCAAAATGATGAAGGGCGAATCCATTGGCGGCGACATTGCCATGCTCCCCCTCATAGCCGGTTTCATAGCCGCCTTCATCTCGGGCTGCGCAGCCTGCAAGTGGATGATAGCACTCGTCAGCCGTGGCAAACTCATCTACTTTGCCTACTACTGTGCCATAGCAGGTATCGCCACACTCATCTACAGCCTCGTGGGTTAACGCATGGTTAACGGGTTAACGGGTTCCCCCCCCGTCAACTTCTCAACTTCTCAACTTTTCAACTCTTCAACTCTTCAACTTTTCACTCCCCCCTCCATGTTCCCCACCCACTACCTGCTGCCCGATGCAGCCCTGCAAGCCCTCACCCCCGCAGAGCGTCAAGCCCTGCCCTGGGCAGGTTTGTCAGAGTTAAGAGCCTACATAGCCCAGCCCTCGGCCTTCAACACCCCCGACGGCAATCCACCCTCGGGAGGCATTGTGCCACTCATCATGGCCTTCGACAAGCCCCTGCACCAAACCTCCTTCCAGCTCGTGGCACAAGTGCGCCGCACCCTCACCCGGGCCTTGGGCGGCCAGAAAGTCAAGATAGGCCATGCCGGTACCCTCGACCCCCTTGCCACAGGCGTCATGGTCATCTGCGTGGGGCGCGCCACCAAACTCATAGAGCAGATGCAAGCTGGCGAGAAAGAGTACACCGCCACCCTGCAATTAGGCGCCACCACCCCCAGCTACGACCTTGAGCACCCCGTCGACCAAACCTATCCCACGGCGCACATCACGCGTGAGGCCATAGAGCAAGCCCTCGAGCAGTTCCGCGGCCCCATCATGCAGGTGCCACCGGCCTTCTCTGCCTGCAAGGTCAACGGCAAGCGCGCCTACGACATGGCCCGTCAGGGCCAGCAAGTGGAGTTGCAGGCCAAACCCCTGCACATACACGAGCTCGAGCTCGTCAGCTTCGATGCCTCCACCATGCAGCTCGCCTTGCGCATAGTGTGCTCAAAGGGCACGTACATTCGCGCCTTGGCGCGCGACATTGGCCAGGCCCTTGGCAGCGGTGCCCACCTCACGGCCTTGCGCCGCACCCGCGTGGGCTACTTCACCGCCGCCCGCTGCTTCGACGCCAACCAACTGCCCGACGACCTGAAACAAGAGAAGAAATAAATAGGCTGGAGGCTCTAGAAAAGCTAGAAGCTCTAGAAACTCTAGAAAAACTAGAAATTCTAGAAACTCTAGAAAAGCTAGCCCCCCAGCCCCCTCCTCGCAACTACCAACAGCAAGATATGAAACTCTCACAATTCAAGTTCAAGCTCCCGCAGGAGAGCATAGCCCAGTACCCTGCCCCCCACCGCGACGAATGCCGCATGATGGTGCTCCACCGCACCACTGGCGACATAGAGCACCTCATGTTCAAAGACATACTCAGCTTTTACAGCCCCCACGACGTGTTTGTGTTCAACGACACAAAGGTGTTCCCCGCGCGACTCTACGGCAATAAAGAGAAAACCGGTGCACGCATCGAGGTGTTCCTGCTGCGCGAACTCAACCAGGAGCTGCGCTTGTGGGACGTGCTCGTCGACCCCGCACGCAAAATACGTATAGGCAACAAGCTCTACTTTGGCGACGACGACTCCATTGTGGCTGAAGTCATTGACAACACTACCAGCCGCGGACGCACACTGCGCTTCCTCTACGACGGCGACCACGACGAGTTCAAACGCTCGCTCTACGCCTTGGGCGAGGCGCCCATACCACGTTTTATAGGCCGCGAAAGCGAACCTGAGGACCTTGAGCGCTTCCAGTGCATCTTTGCACAGCACGAGGGTGCCGTCACGGCCCCTACGGCCGGCATGCACTTCTCACGCGAGATGCTCAAGCGCATGGAGATAAACGACATCGACCGCGCATTCATCACCCTGCACTGTGGACTTGGCAACTTCCGCAACACCGATGTGGAGGACCTCACCAAGCACAAGATGGACTCTGAACAAATGTTTGTAGACACCCCATGCTGCGAACTTGTCAACCGTGCCAAGGACGAGGGCCGCAAAGTGCTCGCCGTGGGCACCACCGTGCAGCGCGCCCTTGAGGCAGCTTGCAGCACCGACGGCCACATCAAGGAGTATGAGGGCTGGACCAACAAGTTTATTTTCCCGCCTTACGATTTCACCGTGGCCGACAGCATGCTTGTCAATTTCCACTTGCCTTACTCCACGCTGCTCATGCTCACCACCGCCTTCGGTGGCTACGACTATACCATGCACGCCTACGACGAGGCACTCAAGCATGGCTACAAGTTCGGGCCGTTTGGCGATGCCATGCTGATTATTGACTGATGGCTGCTGACAGGCAGCTGATAGGCTAATGGGCTGACGCCTTAGTGTTGCAAATAGTAACGCTAAGGCGTTAGCTCTTTTATTGTTATTGGGCCTATTATGCCTAATAGGCCCATTATGCCCAATATGCCTAATAGGCCTATTATGCCTAATAGGCCCATTATGCCCAATATGCCTAATAGGCCCATTATGCCTATTATGCCCCCCTTACCGTATATATCTCAAAAAAGTGCGGTAGCCAATGCCCAGCTGCGGTTCGGCAAAGTGGCGCCATACATACTTCAGGCTGCGGGCCTGGTTGCCAGGCTCATAGTGCGCCATGGCCAGACGGCGCGCCTCAGAGCGGCGCACCAAGGTAGAGTTGCGTACGGTCATGGCTGCAAGGCCCTCCGCAGCCCGGTAAATTTGTTGCCCTCCGCGGGGCACACCCACGAGTCCGACACGCGTAGCAAGCCCTCGCTCTCGGCACGCACCACCGCCGGCAACTGCTGCACACCAACCTCCACACACAGCGCCTCGCCACGCCCCGCCGCGCTCACCATGGCCTCGGCACATGTGCCAAGCAACTGCGCCACACCACACACACGGCCCGCCGACAAGGCTGCCGCCCTGAGCCACACCTTGAGCCCCACACGGCCCCCGTCGCGCTGCAAACGCAGATAAGCCTCACGCGACACGGCATGGGCCGCACGCAACCGGCGCTCCTCGCCATCGCGCCCCGCTGTGGCCTCGGCCTCAATGGCCTGCAACTCCTGGCGGCGCTGCTGCACAAACTCGTGGTGGAACGTCTGCCCCACATTGCGCACATCGAAGGCAGCAAACGAACGGCCGTACACACCAGCCTTGTAGCGTGCCAGGAAGAGCATCACCTCGGTAAGCTTGAACTCTGCCACGGTGCCCACAAACGAGCTTACAAAAGTCTCAATCTGTGCTGCGGCTGCTGAGGCGTCGCGGCTCTGCGATGTGAGGAACAGGTGCGTCACCTGCTCGTCGAGCCACATCACCGGGCAGCGTGGCCCGAAGAGTGGCGCCAAAGCCCCCACCGTGGGACACACCCACAGGTAGGCCCGCCGTGCCGACTGCGCCACCACACCCCAGTTGGCGGGCGAGTAGTTGCGCATCACCGCCTCAAAAGTCGGGTTCTTCAGCCCCCATGCTGGCGAAATACCGCATTTGGCGAGCTGCATACTGCTCGAGAGCTTCAGCGCAAGCGCCTGCCTTTGTAGCGCACTGCTGCCGCTGCCAGAGGTTTGGCTGGGGCTGGTAACTGAATACCCTTGGCTGGGACTGCTGGAGCTGGGGCTGCTGGGGTTGTTGCAGAGGTTGTTGTTGGAGATTGGCCCCGTCGTGAGCGGGTTGCACTGCATAGGAATGTTCATGGTTATTGGCACAGTTTGGTTCGGTAAAAAGGTTAGTTTGTTTGATTGCGGCCATCGCGGCCGGTTGTTGGTATTGCATTTCGCGTCGCTGCCAGTTGCGTGCTGCGGCCTGCCATGAGCGCATGGGGTTTCGTCCCACCTTCCAGCCGTTAGCCTCGTAGTAGTCCACAAAGCGCTGCGCATCGACCAGCTGCAGTCCTTGTGTGCGGCAGAAATTCTCCACCTCCCACACGGTGGGCCGCTGCATGGGTGGCGTTCGGCGGCGGGGTGCGGGCTTGGGAGCTGCGGCGGGTACGATGCTTGCAGGTTGGGCCTCTGCTGCGGGTTCGCTTGCTGCGGGCTTGATGCTTGCGGCCTTGGCCTCTGCTGCCACTTCGATAACCTCTGCTGCAGCCTCGGTTGCTGCCTCGGTCGTTGCTGCCTCGGGCACTGGTGCCACCTCAGCCACTTGGCTCACCTCAGCTTCAGCCACCTCACCCTCAGCTTGGGCGTGGGGCGTGGTGTCACACACCACACTACTCTCTACACTCTTCTTTGTAATCTTCTTCTTTGTAATCTTATTCTTATTGTTGACAATTGAGGTGACAAAAGAAGTGACACTTTTTTCTGAGCAGTTGCTTGTATTACCTTGATTTACAGTGATTGTCGTTCGTCCCGAAGTGACAACTGAGGTGACAAAAGAGGTGACACTTAATGCACGTAGCACATAGCGCACCCGGTGCAATTTCCAGCCCCATCTGTCGGCAAGGAACGAGGTGGTCGTGATGATTTGCCCGCGTTTGACGATGAAGCTTCTTCTTCCCACCATTCTTTCAGTTGGTTCGGAGCCATAGTAGGCCATTTGTAGCAGGTCGAGGTATGCCTCGCTCTCTGTAAAAATACGTTTGCGCCGCCATTGAATGCTGTCAAAAAATTCGCGCGGCACGGATACATAGCCGTTGTTCATGGTAAAATTTGGTTTTATGGTTATGTTGTAAGGTCTTGTATGCCCCTCGGCGGGGGCTGTCTCCCTCTGCGGGGGCAGTATACCAAAATGGGGAGGCCGTCACGCCTCCCCGAGTACTTGTGTGTCGGGTTCCGAAAAAAGGAAGTGCTTACCCGATATACAATTTGGCCTTTCGGCCCGGCACACTAAGTAACATACAATTTGGTTGCGTTTTGTATCTAATACCGATGCAAATGTAATACGGTTTTTCCAATTTTCCAAATCGGCAAAATTGGGCTTTTTTGAGTGTCAAATTATGACACCCGAAAAATCCGAAATGTTAAATTCGTGGCGTAAATCGTTGAAAATCAGCATCTGATTTTTGAGCCTCGAAGTCTTGTAATTGTCTAAACGGGTGTTAATTTTTTGGGTAAAAAGGGGACTGAATTTTATTGTTTATTAAGAAAACTCGGCTCGTGCTGTGGGGGTGGTGTGGTGGTGCAGGGTAGTTGGTTGGGTGTGGTAGGGCAGTTACTGTTTTATTGCTGTTTTGATGGTGTTGTGTGGCAGCTTTGATGGTTTTTCGTGGCTGCGTGCAGGTTATGGTGCATGGCGTGTAGTGGGGGGAAAAAACGCAATAAATCTGCACACGATGCACAGAAGTGTGCAATAAGTTATGTGATGTTGTTAAACTTTCTTGCATATATGCATTTTTGTGGTGCGAGGGCTTGCATTTTTCTGAAAAGGCCGTATCTTTGCATCGTGTTTTTCATAGTATTAGATTTAAGGTTAACAAGGTTGGGATACAGTGGTATCCCATTTTTTTTGTCCCTACGCCAAGATGCCCCCGTTGCGTGAGGCTTGAAAGACACATGTGCCACCCCGTAAAATTATTTGCTCCGAAAGATTTTTTGCTCTGCCGTTGTTGGTGGGGGGCATGGCTTGTATCTTTCTTCTCTTTTCTTCTCTTTTTTCTTCTCATTTTCCCGACGCGAGACGCGTCGCCCCCATTAGAGGTAGCGTTTCCTTTTCTTCTCTTTTTTTCTTCTCATTTTTTTCTTCTCATTTTCCCGACGCGAGACGCGTCGCCCCCATTAGAGGTAGCGTTTGGTGCTAGCGTTTGGTGTTAGCATTTGGTGCTAGAAGAAACACAAGCTCTAATGGGGGCGACGCGTCTCGCGTCGGGATAGAGAAAGGAGAGAAAGGAGAGATAGTAGAGAAAGGAAGTGTGCTTGCGCTATGAGTTTCATGCGCGTTCGCACAGCAGCAGGGCGTGTGAGCCATCGGCCAGTGTGGTGGCAAAGATGTAGTAAGGGCCGCCGTCGCGGAGTTTGAGCCTTTTGCGCAGGGAGTCGACAGAGGCGGGGAAATTGCGCACGGCAAGGTTGGCCTGCGTGGTGACGCTGCGCAGCGCCTTGAGTTGCGCCTTGCCAAAGGTGTAGGTGGCTTTAAGCTCGAAGGTGCGGCCCTGGAAATCGGGCACGAGGTGGCTGGCGGTGTAAAGGTGGGTGTTGGTGTGCAACTTTTGCAGCTGGTAGTGCAGGGCGGTGGTTTTGAAAGCACCCGCCTTCATGATGGCCGGTCCCGGCTCGTAGATGTAGCGCAGCGGTTGTGCGGCAATGGGCGGTGTGGCTTCCGCCTCGGTTTGCGGGGTGAAGGTGAGAGAACCGCCGATTGTGCCGTCGGGCAGGAGGCTGGTGGCTGTGATGAGGGGGTTGGTGCCGCCCTGGGCCTTGGCCTGGCGTGTGATGACGAGCAGGAGGTCCTTGCACTCGCCGGCGGTGGCCACGATGTGCACCTGGCTGACGCAGCCGAGGGCGCGCACGGCGGCTGCTATGTCGAGCATGGTGGATAGTTTGACCACTACCACGGGGGCTGCTTTGAGCATGCTTGGCGCGAGGGTTATGATGTCGGGCTGGCAGTCCTCGATGAGCACCGTTTTGCGGCCTGTGGCAGAGCGCCTTGCGGGGTCGATGAATATGAGGCTTGCGCTGTCGGGTGCGAGCTGTGCGAGGTGTTGTGTGGCGTCGGCATTGACGATGTGGGCTTGTGGCAGTGCGAGCAGTGGCATGTTGTGTGCTGCGAGCTGGCAGAGCTGTGGTTGCTGCTCTACGTAGGTGGCTTGTGCAAAGAGTGGTGCCATGAATGAGAAGTCTACGCCGAGTCCGCCGGTGAGGTCGACGAGGTGTTGCCTTTGTGCGGGGGTGGGCAGGAGTTGTTCTACAAGACTGGCTTTGTACTGTGCTGCGGGTTGTCCGGAGCATTGCTCGAGGGCGAGTCGGGGTGGGTACTCTATGCCTGGGGTTTGTGCCCAGAGTGGCACTTTGGTGGCCATGCGGCGGCGCCCTTCTTCTTGCTGGAGTATGTGTGCTGCGTTGGGCACGTGGTTGGCTGCAAGGTGAAGGGCCAGGCGGTCGAGTGGGAGGGTGGTGATGGGGTTGTTGGGCATGGGGATGGGCTTAATGGGGGATATTGGGCTTAATGGGCATAATAGGCATAATAGGCATAATAGGCGATGGGCATAATAGGCATAATAGGCTTAATAGGCATAATAGGTGATAGGCATATTAGGCATAATATTAGGCGGTGGCATATTAGGCATAATATTGGGCGGTGGCATATTAGGCGGGCGCTTGCTTGATGGGCGCTTGCCTAATGATAATAGGCATAACAGGCTTGCTTGGTGGCTTGCTTATTATGCCTATTGGGCTTGGTTGGGGGGTGTTATTTGGCTGGGTCGTTGAGCAGGGCGGCAATGGCTGCGTCTACCTTGGCAAAGTCGATGCGTGCGAGCGTGTTGTTCATGAGCTGGGCTATGCGGTCGTTGCACAGGTTGCCAATGCTGCCGGCGTGGGTGTGGTGAATGTTTTTGTCGGGGTGGAACTGGCCGGCTTCGATTTCGAGGCCCACCTTTTTGTAGGCGTCGCGGAAGGGCGTGCCGGAGGCTGCCAGACGGTTGACCTCCTCGACAGAGAACATGGGGTCGTAGCGCGGGTCGTCGGTGATGTGCTCGTTGACCTTGATGCGCTCGATGATGTAGGTGGTCATGTGCAGACAGTCGATGAGGCGGTCGAAGGCGGGGAGGAAGGCCTCCTTGAGCTCTTGCAGGTCGCGGAAGTAGCCTGATGGCAGATTGTTCATGATGAGTGTCATCTCCTGTGGCAGGGCTTGCAGGCGGTTCATGCGTGCACGTATGAGTTCGAACACGTCGGGGTTCTTTTTGTGTGGCATGATGCTTGAGCCGGTGGTGCACTCGTCGGGCAGCTTGATAAAGCCAAAGTTTTGTGAGTTGAACATGCAGGCGTCGAAGGCGAGTTTTGCCACTGTGCCTGCCACCGAGGCGAGGGCGTAGGCCACGTTGCGCTCCATTTTGCCGCGTCCCATTTGTGCGTACACCACGTTATAGTCCATGGAGTCGAAGCCGAGCAGTGTGGTGGTCATTTGCCGGTTGAGGGGGAATGATGATCCGTATCCGGCTGCTGAGCCGAGCGGGTTGCGGTTGGTGAGTCGCCATGCGGCTTCGAGGTAGAGCATGTCGTCGGCCAGGCTTTCGGCGTAGGCTCCGAGCCATAGTCCGAAACTTGAGGGCATGGCCACTTGCAGGTGGGTGTAGCCCGGCATGATGATGTGTTTGTAGCGTTCGCTCTGCTTTTGCAGTTCGTCGAAGAGTTGTTTTACGGCCTCGATGACTTGTTGGAGTTTGTGGCGGGTGTAGAGTTTGAGGTCGACGAGCACTTGGTCGTTGCGTGAGCGTCCGGAGTGTATTTTTTTGCCCATGTCGCCGAGTTTGCGTGTGAGCATGAGTTCTACTTGTGAGTGCACGTCTTCAATGCCGTCTTCGATGACGAACTGGCCGTTTTGTGTGGTGTGGTAGATGTGGCGCAGTTCGTTGAGCAGGGGTTGGAGTTCGTTGTCGGCAATGAGGTTGATGCTGTGTAGCATGGTGACGTGTGCCATGGAGCCGAGCACGTCGTAGGGGGCGAGGTAGAGGTCGAGCTCGCGGTCGTGGCCTACGGTGAAGCGGTCGATTTCTTCGAGCGGTTGTGTTGATTTTTCCCAGAGTTTCATAGTTGGAGGTTGATTGGGTTATTGGGGGGGTGGGCATAATAGGCTCAATGGGCATATTAGGCTCAATGGGCATATTAGGCTTAATAGGCTTAATAGGCTTGTGTGCCTTATAGCTCTATTTGTTCGGCGCTGACATTTTCGTGCATGAACATGGTGGCGCTTTGGTTGAATTTGTCGGGGCTCTCGGTGCTGAGGTAGTGGCATGTGCCGCGCTGTGAGAGCATGGTGTTGAGTTCGGGGTGCCGCATGAGGTACTGGCGCAGTGCTGCTGCCACGTACTCGCCCTGTGGCACAATGCGCACGCCGGGGGGGGTGTACTTGACAATTTTGTTCATGAGCAGCGGGTAGTGTGTGCAGCCGAGAATGAGTGTGTCGATGTCGGGGTCGAGGCGCATGATGCCTTCGATGCGCTTTTTGACAAAGTAGTCGGCGCCTGGCGAGTCGTACTCAAAGTTTTCGACGAGTGGCACCCACATGGGGCATGCGAGCGAGGTGACGGTGATGTCGGGGCAGAGTTTGTGCAGCTCGAGTGTGTAGGAGCCGGAGTTGACGGTGCCTTGTGTGGCGAGCAGGCCGATGTGGTGTGTGTGTGTGAGCGGGCCTACGGCCTCGACGGTGGGGCGTATGACTCCGAGCACGCGGCGTGTGGGGTCGAGTGTGGGGAGGTCGCGCTGCTGTATGGTGCGCAGTGCTTTGGCCGATGCGGTGTTGCAGGCGAGTATGACGAGCTGGCAGCCTTGCTGGAAGAGTGCTTGTACGGCTTGCAGTGTGTATCGGTAGATGATGTCGAAGGAGTGTGAGCCGTAGGGTGCGCGTGCGTTGTCGCCAAGGTATATGTAGTCGTACTGTGGCAGCAGTTGCCTTATTTGCCGCAGTATGGTGAGTCCGCCGTAGCCGCTGTCGAAGATGCCTATGCGTGCCTGTCCTGGTGTGATGGGCGGCAGTGGCGTGTGGGGGTTAGTGTTGGGTGTGTTGTTCATCGTGTATGGGTTGTAGTTTTTCGATGACGTAGGGTGTGGCGTCTTGTCCGGCTTGTGGGTGTATGAAGGGGTAGGCGCCTGTTGAGGTGTCGATGATGTATTCGTAGCCGTGCTCGAGTCCGGTGTCTTTGATGGCTTGGTTGAGTCGTTGGCGTACGGGGGCGAGCAGTTGTTGCCAGGTGGCGGCTATGAGTGAGTCGGCTTGTTGCCGGAACTTGATGTTGCGGTCGAGTGCGGCTTGGAGGTCGGCTTGTCGCTTGGCGAGTATGTTGGGTGTGAACTGGCTTTGGCCTTGTAGCAGTTCGGTGTACTGGCGCTGGAATGTTTGCTCGTTGTATTGTGTTTCGGCCTTGTAGCGTTGTGTGAGCTGCTGGAGGTCGGCTTGTGCCTGGTGGTAGTCGGGCATGGTGTGCAGTATGGAGTCGGCGTTGATGTAGCCGAACTTGATGGTGCTTTGTGCCATGGCTGCTGCGCTGATGAGTGTGGCGCAGATGAGTGTGATGGTGCGGTGTGTGCTCATGTTGTGTTGGAGGGATTGGTTTGTGCTGCGAAGATACGAATTTTAGGAGGAATAGGCGTAATGGGGGTGGGCATAATAGGCTTGATGGGCATGATGGGTGATGGGCATAATAGGCTTAATAGGCATATTAGGCATAATGGGTGATAGGCATAATAGGCATAATAGGCATAATAGGCATATTAGGCATAATGGGTGATAGGCATAATAGGCATATTAGGCATAATGGGTGATAGGCATAATAGGCCTAATAGGCATATTAGGCGGTGGGCATGATGTGGCATAATAAAAAAGGCTGGCGCCTGGCGTTGCTGCTTGCAACGCTGAGGCGCCAGCCTTGTGTGTGGGGTGTATGTAGTTATTACTCGCGGTTGGCACGTTTGCGTGCGAGGTGGTCGAGTATGACTTTGCGCATACGCATGGACTTTGGTGTGACTTCGACGTATTCGTCCTCCTTGATGTATTCGAGGGCCTCTTCGAGGCTGAATACGACGGGGGGGATGATGCGGGCCTTGTCGTCGGCACCAGATGCACGCATGTTGGTGAGCTGCTTGGCTTTGGTGACGTTGACTACGAGGTCGTTGTCGTGGACGTGCTCGCCTACTACTTGTCCGGCATATACTTCGTCCTGGGGGTTGATGAAGAAGCGGCCGCGGTCTTGCAGCTTGTCGATGGCGTAGGCAAATGCGGTGCCTGTTTCGAGTGATATCATTGAGCCGTTGGAACGGCGCTGTATCTCGCCTTTGTAGGGTTGGTACTCTTTGAAACGGTGGGCCATGATGGCTTCGCCTTGTGAGGCTGTGAGCACGTTGGTGCGGAGGCCGATGATGCCGCGTGAGGGTATGTTGAACTCGATGTCGACGCGCTCGCCCATGTTTTGCATGGAGGTCATTTCGCCCTTGCGGCGTGTGACCATGTCGATCATTTTTGATGCGAACTCTTCGGGCACGTTGATGGTGAGCTCTTCGATTGGCTCGCACTTTTGTCCGTCAATTTCCTTGTAGATAACCTGTGGCTGGCCTACTTGCAGCTCGTAGCCTTCGCGTCGCATGGTTTCGATGAGAATGGAGAGGTGGAGTACGCCACGTCCGCTGACGATCCATGAGCCTTCGGTTTCGGAGGGGCGCACGCGGAGTGCGAGGTCCTTTTCGAGTTCTTTGTTGAGTCGGTCGGCAATGTGTCGTGATGTGCAGAATTTGCCTTCTTTGCCAAAGAATGGTGAGTCGTTGATGGTGAAGAGCATTGACATGGTGGGCTCGTCGATGGCGATGGTGGGTAGCGGCTCGGGATTTTCGAAGTCGCAGATGGTGTCGCCGATTTCGAAGTTTTCGAGTCCGATTACTGCGCAGATGTCGCCTGAGCTTACGGCATCGGTTTTTTGTCGTCCCATGCCCTCGAAGGTGTGCACTTCTTTGATTTGTGTTTTTTCGAGTGTGCCGTCGCGGTGTGCGATGGTGCATTTCATGCCTTCGCTGATGGTGCCACGGTGTACGCGTCCTACGGCTATTCGGCCTGTGTAGTTGGAGTAGTCGAGTGATGTGATGAGCATCTGTGGCGTGCCTTCAAGCTGCTGCGGCGCGGGTATGATTTCGACGATTTTGTCGAGGAGGTAGTTGATGTTGTCGGTGGGTTGGTTGTAGTCGGGGCCCATCCAGCCGTTTTTGGCTGATCCGTATACTACCTGGAAGTCGAGCTGGTCTTCGGTGGCTCCGAGGTCGCACATGAGGTCGAATACCATTTCGTAGACTTCTTCGGGGCGGCAGTTGGGTTTGTCGACTTTGTTGACTACGACGATGGGTTTGAGGCCGATTTGCAGTGCTTTTTGCAAGACGAATCGTGTTTGTGGCATGGGGCCTTCGAAGGCGTCGACGAGGAGGATGCAGCCGTCGGCCATGTTGAGCACGCGCTCGACTTCGCCACCGAAGTCGGAGTGTCCCGGTGTGTCGATGATGTTGATTTTGACGTCTTTGTATCTGATTGATACGTTCTTTGAGAGGATTGTTATGCCGCGCTCGCGCTCGAGGTCGTTGTTGTCGAGAATGAGTTCACCTGCGTTTTGGTTTTTGCGGAAGAGGTGTCCGGCGAGTAGCATCTTGTCTACGAGTGTGGTTTTACCGTGGTCTACGTGGGCAATGATGGCAATGTTACGAATGTCTTGCATTTTACTAATACCTTTTATCTATGTGGGTGCAAAGTTACGTATTAGTTTTTTTTTGTGGTGTGTGTCGGAGGGAAAATGTGTGGCGGGGGGGTGCTAAGGGTTGTGTTGGCCGCTTAGCGCGGGAGGGTTGTGTTGGCCGCTAACGCGGGAGACATAAGAACATAAGGACATAAGAACAGAAGAGTTGGGCGCTTACCGCGGGAACATAAGAACATAAGTTTTCTCTAAAAAAGGATTATGAGTATCCTAAGTAACACACGAAATC
>OLFZ01001033.1_pt1 | contig 26682 bp, 27 predicted proteins | sample 1604861 | NCBI WGS metagenome assembly OLFZ01 (sample SAMEA3888895, study PRJEB22519) | human gut metagenome | biome: human gut; feature: human-associated habitat; material: faeces | place: Denmark | collected 2011 | reverse complement strand
TACACGGTGCATCCGTACAATAGATAGTACTACCTTTAGGAATCGAAGTACCATCTCCTACCGACAGGTTCCACAAGCCCTTGAAGTCCGAGGACATCGGACGGATATATACCCCCTTGCCACAATGCTTCATGCACCGCTTCCATACCGGAGCCCACATCGCATCCCAAAGATACGAAGGCACGAGGCTCAACTTTTGCAATATTTCAAAAAACATAAGATTAATCCTTTGGTATCCCTATCCACGTAAACAATGGATAGACGATATGTTCTAAAATCCAAGTCAACATAGTCTTAGATAAATATCATTCAGTTTTTCAATGTATTTCTTCGGACTAAACTGCGAGAAGATGGTCTTTCTCGCTTCCTCGCCCAGTTTTCTCAATAACGCCCTGTCATCAGACAGTCGCTTGATGGCATTCACAAGACTATCCACGTCATGGTCTTTGACAAAGATGCCATTCTCGCCATCCCTCACCACTTGCGGAATACTCCCAACAGGCGTGACAATCGGAGCCTTGCCATAGCTCATGCTCTCCAAGAGCGACATCGGGAGACCTTCAAAATAAGTAGGCAAGACAAAGGCATCCAAACTTCGCAAGAAATCGCATTTCGTCTGCCCCGATACCAAGCCTACATACTCAAAGCTATCGCCCAACCATTGGTCAAACTGTGGCAGATACTCCCCTTCCGTCTGCTCCTTGCCAGCTATCACCAGCTGGAAAGGAAAGCCTTCCTTCTTCAATCGCTGGCAGGCAATGAGAAGCTCGGTCATGCCCTTGTTCGGTTCGATTCTACCCAAATAGCCGAATTTTAGTGAACTGGAACAAACCGAAGGTTCTTCTTTTGCATAAGCCTCAGCATCTTTCAAATCCACGCAGTTCGGCAAGGAATACACCTCCTTCGCCCCGAATCGCTCCATCAAAATATCCCTCTCCATATCGCTCAGCACGATGAAAGGCAACTTTTGTCCAAACACCCATCGCATAATGCGCATCAGATAGAAAGGTATCTTGGGAGCTGTCAAGAAGAGACCACCATGCACATGCACCACCATCTTACGATGATGCCGAATCGCATAACGGATAAACCAAGGGTCTCGCAAGATAGATGGCTTCGATAGAGGGAAGTTGTAGTGGATGACGGCATCGGGATGCTCAGCAAGCATCTTCTTCCAATCCCAATACCTCCCCAGCAAAGCCCCTATTCGATGCCATCCACCCTTCTCCTTGTCCTTCTTGCCCAACTCGAAATGCAGATACTGCACCTTTGGGTTGTTATCAATGATAAACTTCGTGACAGAAGAGATGCCACTCACATTCTCCTTCGGGTTCAGCGAAGGAGAAGTAATGATGATTTCATTCATATTAGCATTCATCTTTCGCATGAGCATTACATGGCATTCCTACGTATCTTAGGTACATTCACCTTTCTCGCCGAGTTCAAGCACAAGGCGAGAATCATGAAATATCCCATACCCTTACCCGACAGATAGGACGAGTCGGCGGTACTCTCCAAAGCCAAGGCGAGAATACACATCAATGCCATGCGGTAATAGATAAGGTTCGGAATCTTGTTTGCCTCCCACAATCTTCGTTTCCAAAACCAAAGGAAGAAAAAGAGACCAACGATGCCATACTCAGCCAAGGTTGGATAGAAAGCATCCGCCAAGAACATCGGGTTAGTTGGATCCAAGCCCCAAATTTCATTCAGATTATACTTGTAGTACAATGGCGAGTACTCCTTGGCAGCAGCAGCCGTACCGAAGGAACCAAGTCCACTACCAAATGGAACATAGTCATGGAACATTATTTGCATACCAGTCTCGTACGTTGCAGGACGGGCCATAGCCTGCGCATCCTCTTGGAAGCCCTCTACATAGTAAGCATTAAACTTAGTCCAAGTGAAGAATATGACCACGGCTCCCAATGCACCCACCTTCAACAAGGTAGAAACCGAGGTAAAATTAATTCTGCTCTTCACAAACATTACCAAGGCGATAAAGCAGACACATTCACCAAAATACTTTGACTTACCTGACAATAAGCCTAAAAGCATAATGATAATTGCAATGTTTCGATTTTTCGTCGTCTGCTTGGAAAAGAGGTAATACACCATGGCGCAACAGAGCGCAATCTGTCCCAAAGCTGCTGATTCTGCACCACCGTATGGCGTAACAAGCTCCGGTTTAAACTTAAAGGCGAACAGATAACCGAAGAATGACAACAGCATCACCCACTTGATACGCTTCTGCTGTTTAGGAGAAAACTGCGGTGCCATCATCCATGTCAGGTAAAACACAGCGTATGGTCGCAGCTGTTGAAGTATGTCAAGCATGATACCACGTGTAGTAGTCACTCGTATCGTCATAGAATAAACAAGATAGAAAATCATCAATCCTATATAGATGTTGATTTCCATCATTCTCTTCTTATCCTTGACCAAGAAACGTTGCTTCGTGATGGCATACAACAAGAGAAGTACTGTCAGAATCTCATCACTCCAGTCAAAATTTACGATCTCAGTAAATGCAATACATACTGGAAAATAAATAATCCAGAACCAAGTATAAAATTTAGCTATTCCTCTCATAATCTAATCTTTCCAATAAACGGCAATAAAATCGTGCTTAGGTATCTGCTGCTCCTTTGGTGGCAACTTCATGTAATCACCAAATTCATGTTTCAGATACATATCCGTATCCTTAACTGCCAAAAAATTCTTGCCTTCAAAACCTATCAATGCATATTCTTTCCAATTGGAACGCTCCATAATACAATTCTCACTAAATAGCACATCAGTCATGTGACCAACATATTTAGAAGAATTGTTTGTGTTGGCAACAAGTCTTCTCACGCACTTCAAAGTAAGTTTGTGTGCTGAAAATGGAAGGACTAAGAACTTGGCTAGGAGCAATGCAGGTTTCTTCCACCACGACTTTACGCAGGACAATTGGCGATATTTCGCCATTCTTACAAATTTGTTCCAACGAAAAGACTCGAAATACTTCAAACTATCCTCATAGGTGTCACATAGGTTATCTATAGGGAATACATCTATGTTTATACCAAGATTCTTTGAATTTCCACCTTCAATAACGATAGTGCGAGTATCAACAACTTTTCCAAATCCGATGTTTATATCAGAATCCGTGCGACAATCACAAAATTCACATACATCATCTTTGAACTCTTTGCGAAATCTCTCATAATCAGGACGAAGCATAGCAATGTCAATGTCATCATCCCATGGAATATAGCCGCCATGTCGAACAGCTCCCAACAAAGAGCCAAAGGCTAATGTATATCTGATGCCATGACTCATACAGAAATCATGCACCTTTTGCAAAATATCCAATTGGACATTTCGCATCTCGTCACTTTTTATCTCTTTCATAAATTTCTCCAATAAAAATGTGTATGTGAAGTATGTTGCTCACGCTTGTCTTCTGGTGGCAACTTCATATAATATCAAGAATTTGTGGATATAGACTTGTTGGAATATCTGATATAATATGGTATTTCATAATGACTAAATGATTCCCTTTTCCTGCAAATCCTTGAACGCAGCTATCAGCTTGTCATAATCCGCAAATGTCAAGGCACCAATATGTCCCACACGGAAGATGGTATCTTTCATATCTCCACCGTTTGGGCATATCCAAATGCCATACTCATCCTTTAGCTTCAAGAATATGTCATAGGCAGAAGCCGTTGTAGGATGCAATGGCGTGACTGCGTTTGACAAGGATTCCGACACAATCTCAAAAGGCAGTCCCTTAATGCCTTCACGGAAATATTCTGCCAATGAGGAAATTCGCTTTACTTCCCCATCAACTCCTCCATTTGCATCTATCTCTTTCAAGCGTGCATGGATTTGGAGCAAAATGCCGACAGCAGGCGTCCAAGGAGTCTGTCCACGCTCCATGTTCTTCAATGCCAGTTGCAAGTCCAAATACTGGCAAACACATTTCGTATTTTTGACACGCTCGATGGCTTTTGGCGACAACACCATGATGGAAACACCAGGAGGACATGCCAACGCTTTTTGCGAACCTGTAAGCATGATGTCAACACCTAACTTATCCATATCAAAAGGATCTGCCAAAAAAGAACTGATACAATCAGCTATCAAGAATAAGTTATTGCGTTTGCAAAACTGGCTTATTAAGTCCATGTCGTAATGCACACCTGTGGATGTCTCATGCTTATTTATAAGGAAAGCCGTATAACCTTTTCCTTCAAAAGGTGCAAGGTGCTCAGCTCTCAAAGCCTTTCCATGTTCCAATTGAATTTCGGTATATGGCACGTGATGAAGCTCCAACAACTCCACGAAACGATGTCCGAAACTACCACCATTCACAACCAAAGCTTTATCCGCAGGTGTCAATGTATTCATGATGGCAGTTTCCATACTTGCTGATCCTGAGCCAGTGATAAAAACAACTTTGGAATCAGCGGAAGCCTTGGAAAACTTCTTGACCAATCGCTCATTCTCCAACATGACTTCAGAAAACTCCGAAGTCCTAAAATAAGGAACCTGTTCTGCACCAATGGCTCTAACAGCGTCACTCGACTGTACAGGACCTACTGTAAAATTAATCATATTACTGAAGTTTAGATAAATTATTTTGTTCTTTAAATAGCTGCATGACGCTTGCCATACAGATACTTTCCTTTCTTCTGAGTCTGGCAGAAGAGAATCGCTTGTTCACAATGCAACTGATGAATTCTTGGATTTCATAGCGCAATCCAAAACCATCCCATTTATAGAAAAACTTTTTATTATCATTCTGGTCTTCATAGCGCAGCTCAAAATAATCCGTTTTCCACCATGGAGCAGGCACATACGCATAACCTTTCGTGCCTGAAATAACAAGACTTCCCTCAGTCTTCACGCCCAAACCAACCTTAAAGGAAGCCGTTGCATTGGGATAACAAAATATTCCATGAGTATAGGTATCTACTCCATTCTCAAATCTTGAATAAAACTGTAAGGAATTATAATTGACTCCTAGGAGTTTTATGATTGGAAGCAATGGATAGCTCCCCTCTTCAAACATAGAGCCGCCAGCCTGGTTTGGATCAAACTCACGCCCACTCTTGTCTAACAATTGAGAAAGAGAAGCCTCTACATCAACAACATCACCTATCAGTCCCGACTTGATAATGACTATCAAGTGGTTGAAGGCTGGGCAATGGGCAGTCTTGTTTGCCTCCATCAATATCAAGCCTTTTTGTTCTGCCAGTTGATATAATTCTTGTGCTTGTCTCTCATTCAGCACCATAGGTGTCTCACACAGCACATGCTTGCCAGCCAAAAGCGAAGTCTTTATGCTTTCAAAATGATTCAGATGTGGTGTTGCCACATAAACAGCATCAACCGCATCATAAAAGTCTTGCAGATTGTCATAAGCATTTATTCCATCATATTTCTGAGAATATGCGTTTGATTTATCACCCACCAAATCGTATGCAGCAACCACTTGCACTCCGCTGACGACACTTGCTTCCGCTGGAAATCTCACAGCAACTCTACCACACCCGATGATTCCAATCCTTACAGATTCTTGCGATTCATTTCGTAGCATCGTCGATGAAATACCTTGTGTCCGCGGCAGGTAAACGACCTTGCAAAATTCATTGAGATAGTCAAACTTCCCTTCCCAGTCAGATCCGATGGCAAAGATGTCAACGCCATATTTTTGAATGTCGTCAATTTTTTGTCCCACATAGTCCTCAATAATGACCTTGTCCGCATAGCCAGTAGCCTTTACCGCCTCCACACGTTCTAAGACATTGTTCCTGACATTCAACTTTCCTCTATCTCGGTCAAAGCTGTCATTCGTCACGCCCACAATCAAGTAATCTCCTAGTTCCTTGGCACGGCGCAAAAGATTGATATGCCCTAGATGAAGCAAATCGTATATTCCGTATGTAATAACTTTCTTCATAATACTATTATATTGATTGATATACTTCCAGGTATTTCCGGGCGGTGACAGACACATCATAATGGTCGCAGACATACTGACATGCCGCCTCCACCTGAGCCTCATCCCTTCCCTGCTTAATAAAAGCGACTATCTTGTTGGCACAATCGGTGGCATCCTTGTTTTCAAAGGAAAGTCCCAACCTGCCCCCATCAATAATCTCCAAAGGTCCCTCTATGTTGCTAACCAAAACTGGTACCTTGGCAGCTATAGCCTCAGCCACCGTCAAGCCAAATCCCTCATAGCGTGAAGGTTGGATAAACAAGTCAAAATTACAGAGGTTTTCATATACCCACGTTTGGTCTTTCAAGCCTTCAAAAACGATTTCTTGGTCTAGGTTCAATTCATGAGCCATTTGCTTCAACATTTCCTTATCTTGACCATCTCCAACGAAGTGCATCACAAAGTTGTCAAAGCCAAACTTGTGCTTGACCAATTCCAAGGCCTTGATAAGAATGTCTTGTCCCTTTTGTTTTATATATAACCTACTGACTTGAACGAAATGAAGCTTTCCATCCTGAAATGGGGAAGATGGATGGGTAAGAATCCGCTTGACTGGGATTCCGTTTTCTGCAAGCACAGACTCAAATCCTTGATTGGCGGTAAAGTCTTGCACTGCCTTAGAAATGGCAATCAGCTTATCATACTTTGGATATTCATCACAATAATTATGGGTGTTGTGAATGGTTCTCACTCGCTTGCCAAAAGGATAAAAAACAAGCTTTATCTCTTGGTAAGCATGAGTATGGATGATGTCAGGTCTGAACCTCATCAAGAAAAGACTCAGTTTTATGATAGGCCATGGATTCTTACTTCCTGCATGACGATTCAAAAGCACAACCTTCACCCTTTTATCCACTTTGGCAAGGATGGATTTCTCCACCCAATCATTGACAATAATCAATGCCACCTCATTCGTCTTGGCTTGTTCGCTGACAATATCAGGAAGCATCGTTTCGATGCCACCCGTACCCAGCGACCAATGAATATGCGCTATTTTCATTGTTTATTTTGTTTTTCTAAATATTCCCAATTCTTTCGTTTTCGCCATATTCTCATTTTCGCTCATTTTTAAGCAAAAACATTACACATCTTCACACATCATAATTCTCCTTCAACTACTCCATCAGCCTTTTCATCCTCACATCCCGAATCAAAGCCTCATAAGGCATCATCTTGAAATTCAAGGAATCAGGGTGAAGGCAGGGCGAAACTACCTTCATTTTTTCTTTATAAAGTCAAAATCATTTGCCATAGACTATTTTCGCAAGCAATCGTCCTTTATGCAATATTTCACCAATACCTACTGACAATATGGTGACAACAAGCGACAACAAGAAAACAAAAACAAATAACAACAAAGAGTTGTGAGTCGCCTCCAATTCATGGCCAAGACCATCCAAACAAATCTTGCTCACAAAGAAATAATGTAGCACATAAACATCAAGCGTGCGCTTGCCAACAGCTTCAAGAATTTGTTCTATGCGAGACGTCTTGCCATGGCGAGCCATGAACAAATAAGCAACTACAGCCACCATACAAAAAGGAAGGAATATATGCTTATTCAGACTCAACAAGCAATGAACAGGCATCTCTACACAAAAGAGCAAAGCGTATGCCACAATACATACAGAGAAAAGCCAATTCGCATTCTTCAATCTTTCCAACAGCCCGTATTTTGTGGCAAACACACCCAACATAAAGAATGGATAGAAATTACCGCAATTCAGTATGCAGAAATAATCCGTGGTCTGGGCAAAATTCTTCCACAGCACGAAGTACCCCCCCCAGATACCAAATGCCATGGCAACATTCACATACCACTTATCCTTAACATTCAGCCGATATAGGCAAAGCGACAGATAAAACATCGCCAAAGTCATAAGATACCAATAACCATTCTTGGCAGGAGACTCCGCAAAACCTACCATCCCCGACAAGATGTCTTTAGAAAAAGTGAACGTGTAACACAATCCAAATACAAAAAGAGGCAACAATAACCCTCGCAGTTTCTTTGCGAGTTTTCCGAAGCTCCAATATGGGGCCACGATGCCTGAACTTGCCACAAGCCCAGAGAGGAACATAAACAATGGCATGTGAAAACTACTAATCCATCGCCCAGCAACGTCATCCGGCTGTCTAAAAGAAAATCCTAAGACATGGCCCATCACCACAAGGAATATGGCAAAGCCTTTCATCCTATCTATATAGTCAATACGATTATTCATAATAACTTGCTAAATTACAGTTTATATGGATTTTTGACTCCCGTAGGAATCCTTATAAATGAGTCTAGCATCAAGTGGTTCTCCCAACATGGAGTATTATACCATCGGTCTGGTGCTACCACTATTTTGTCTTGGCTTTCACTGCGCCATTGCGCCCACCAATGCATAGTACTATTGCTAATAATGAAATGCTTACAGCTGTACATCAAACGGAAAGTCTCCCATACGGGATCTTTTCCCGACTCATAATATACATCACCATTGATAGGCAGATTTTCTTTTACCCATTCAATATCATTAGAAAACACGATAAACACAGGATTCTTCACATGCTGTTGCATATAATCAATTGCCTTCTGAAAATACTCCAAGTCACAGACATAAAAAGTCTTCTTGTTCTCTTCCGCCATAAAATCACCTCTTCTTACGGCTAGACAAACAGAGTTTGTATACTGAATCACATCATACAAGTTCTTATTATCCTCAAGACATGGATGAATCGGAGTAAATTCTTTTTTCAATATTCCATCAATGCCTTTGAAGTAATCATACTTTTCAAAACTTCCATAAGCAAATACCCTAGTGACGCTATCTTTTGGAAGATATAACGTTTCCACATCCGGTGAATAGGATGTCACGACACCAGCTTTTCCTAATATTTTCCGAGACCAGCAATCATACTTATCTACAAAGTGCGTATGTGGGGGGGTAAACAATGAAATTATGGCTCTAACCCCTTTATCCATCAAGAATAACAGACGTTGATAAAAAGTTCCATAACTTAGCTCCAGTCTTCTAACTTGGCATTTCTGATGACTCGTTATTTGGAAGTCATAAATATTGCCACTGAAACCATGCGAGTCAGCATATCTCATATTTACCAACAACTGTTCATTTTTTCTTTTACCTTTTCTCTGCTCCATAAGGGCACGAGCAAAAGCATATCGAAAGAGTTGGTTACCAAGTCCTCCAGAAAGTTCACAACCTATCATAATCTAAAACGTATTAATTTTGTTTTTTCTAAGTATTCTTCACACATCATAATTCTCCTTCAACTCCTCCATCAGCCATTTCATTCTCACATCCCAACTTCCAAGCCATTCTGCCGTTTCACGATTTTTATCCACAAGAGGTTGGTAGTCCTCAATATGTTCTATCACATCAGCGATCAACTCTTCAGCCGAGATGTTATCACGTAACTCTATTACAGGATTATACCCGATAAAGTCAATGAGTTCTTGAGGAGCATGCCCCACCATCACCATTCTTGAGAACATACATTCCCAATAGCGCTGCGTAAGAGTTTCAATATCACCAGCAATCTCTGGCTGAGTGATACTTCGAGGCAAAGCAATAGTCACCTTTGCATTCCCCATTGCTTCATATAGCTGCTTATTGGTATAGAAGAACTTGCCATTCTGCTTCGTACAGACATGATTTAAGTTGCGATTTTTGTTATCAAAAACAGCCTCCAATTCATCAACCTTAAATACCTTATCATTGGAACGCCCAAACTCCAACAAATCAATATTGCGGTCTTTTAAAAGCTTGCCTTTCTGATAAACAAAATCATCCACCGCTTCAGGACACCAGATGACCTTCATCTCTGGAAATCTCTCCTGCATACGAGAAGCCGTCATCCGAGAGGAGAATATCGCTGTTCTCACCCGATGCTTCCTCAACCACTCACAAGTCATCACGAAATACCGAGGCCAACAGTCCCAAAACATCGGAACCACCTCATAGCGAGCATAATCGGGAAAGGAATCAAACTTCAGCGACACAGGCTCCACGAATCTCAGCCTCGCCTCCTTATTGCTTTTCCAAATCGCAGGCAACTCCCAACGATAGGCAGCACCATGGAGCCACCGCCAAGGGTAATGTGCTTGTGCCACTTCTCCCCCATTTCGCTTCCACGCCTCATACGACATCATCTTGAAATTCAAGAAACCTGGGTGAACGAAAGGCGAAACCGCCTTCAATATCTTTTTCATAGTTTATCTTGCATTATCTGGTGATAAGTCCTCAACAACTCCTCAACTATCTCCTCTTTGTCATGCCTTACCATCGACACTTTCCGTGCTTGCTTGCCAATCGTCACATTCTCCTCCTTATCGTCAATCATTCTGCCGACATAGTAAGCAGCCATATAAGGATCTGTGACTGGATAGAGGAAACCTGTCTTGCCGTGCTCCACCATAGAGTCTGTACCCCCCACTCTACTGGCAACCACAGGGATTCCTGTCAACTGCGCCTCACCCACAGAGTTTGGACTGTTCTCCACGTATGACGGATGGAAGTACAAGGTGCTACATAGCAAGGCATCACGGATATCCTCAGCTGATGCAACACCATGAAGGTTAATATTCAGGTCCTTGTGTTTCAAACCAACATGCTTCTCCATGAAATCAGGCTGTACATTGCCAAACACATTCCACTCGAAATCCAAGTGCATCTCATTCTTCAAGATGTCCGCCACCTTCAAAATCACATCATACCCCTTGTAGGTAGGGAAGGAAATCGTAGAGGTAATAACGGGCTTGCTAGGCATCTTTCTCTCCTTCTCCTCATAGAAGATATCACGGAGTATCTCGCCACCATAATGATAGTGCGCCTTTGGATTCAACACCGCCAAGGCTTGCCTGTCCCAATCGGTGCGACCTATCACATGAGGCACAGCTCGCAATATCGCCTTCTCTCGATGCACACTGCGATGCCAATAGGCAAGATACTGATAATTGAGATACTTCCCCTTCAACCCCTTTCCACTCATATAATACTGCCATTTCGAAACCGATGGTGGAAGGTATATATATAGAGAGAGAGAGAGGAGTCCCTGGATGTGAAGTACTGTAGGGATGTCACCAGTCACCTTTGCAGCCAGTCCTTGATACAACTCCGAACCAAAGATGTGGATGACATCTGGCTTGAAGTCATCTATCACTTTCTTGAACTTCTCCTCGTAATAAGGCCAAAGCACCTCGTCTCGCTTCACATCGTGAATTTTCCACAAGTCAATGATTTTGTCCTTGCGAGACTTCCGATGATTGGGCACAGGATAGTAAGCCACACCATCTTGCATCACTTTTTCTGGCTCACCATCTTGGCAGAAAGAGATGCCAAGCGTAATATTCTCACACTTCATAATCTCTTTTTGCACAGAGGCGACCCATCCACCACCGTTATATCCTCCTTTGGAGGCATGACTCGGTACATAAAGCCCAGAGCCACCAATCCATAAAACTCTCATCAAATCAACTTATTTAAAGAATTTGCCAAACCAATTCAATAGCTTGTACATCAACAACCAATCATATCGCTTATACATCTTGGCATAATGCGATTTTCCATATTCTGGATAAAGCTCTCGCTCTTCCAAGAAAGTGCGATACACACACATTTTTCGCCAAAAACCTCCTTTAGAGAAATCTAAATATGCGAAATAATCTTCCATCACATCTTTGCGAGGATGACTTGCAGCAGAGAAATCACAATTCACAATCATCGTAGCTTTCTTACAGGAATATACCTTAGCCTCAGAAAACAATCTGATGAGCAGTTCCGCATCCTCAAATCGTCTAATTTTCTCATTATAAGGATGCTTTTGCAACAAGGTCTTTCTGAAAGCAGCACGCCCTTCTCCAGGTGACACCAATCTATAGAAACACTTCTTGAAAGGATTCTTAATATAGCCCTCCAATGGATGATACCCAAGTTTCTCTTGCGTCCCCATACGCACATAGCGATTGCAATCGATAATATCTACATCTTGATGTTCTACAATGATACCCTTGAAAATAGATAAAGCATTAGGGAGCAACTCGTCATCCGCATCCAGAAAAACGATCCATTCTCCACTGGCATGATCAACACCTGTATTGCGAGCCTTACTCGGTCCTGCATTAGGTTGCTTGAACAGTTTGAGCCTTACATCCTCAATATCTTCCACGATTTCCACGCTCTTATCCGTAGAACCATCATCTACGACCACAATTTCGAAGTTTGTGTAACTCTGAGTCAAGACACTTTGCAAACTTTGAGCGATACTCTTCTCCTTATTATATAAAGGTATGACTACCGAAATAAAAGGTTTGTCTGTCATATATGTTATTTTAAGTTAGTTTTCAAGAATTCAAAACTTGCCTTCCGCAGTTCCGTCAATCGATGATTGACATCACTCCAGTCAATAGCCGAAAAGACTGGTTGCAACTCATCACTCACGATTCGTGCCATCAAGCCCAACTGCGACAACAGGGAGAGATAGCGATCATTGCCAGCACTCGGATTCATCACGATGGAGAAAGGCTTGTTGAAGATGATGGAGAACACCATACCATGAAACGAGTCTGTGACCACGTAGTCGGCATCACGGAACTCCGCAAACCAGTCCTCTATCGTGTCTTCCTTCTTCACCTTGTCACCTGCCTGCTTCACGACAATTGGAAGCATTGTCGCTTCAGACAACTTCTTAGCCACAGTAAGCACTTCTTCGCCCACGACCAAGGAATAAACAAAGATGTGCTTCTGTTTTTTCGGCACATCATCACATACCTTGGCATAGTCCTCCTTATTCAACAATAAAGTTGGGTCGAGCACCAAGGTGGCTTTCACCCCAAAATGCTCCTTGCATAACTCCACGCCAGAAGCCTCGCGAACAGAAATGGCATCAAAGCGTTTTGCCAACACACCACACCTCCGCTCTTGCTCTTCGGTATATTCCCATTCCTTGCAACCGAAAGAGGCTGCATAAGAGATTTTTTTCACTCCATCGCCAGCAAAGTCCAAAAACATATTGCCCAGGCGAGGTCCCAGATTGAAAGCTGGTCGCCAAACTTGGTCGCTTCCCACGATATAGGCATCCAAGCCATATTTTGGGGTCAGGTTGGACGCAAAGTCCTTGACCGTCACCGAACGGATATTTTTCAGTACAAACTTGATGAAGTTCTTGTTGCCGATACGCCCCTTATAGATGGGATAAGCAGGAAGTCCTTTCAAGGTGTGGCTCTTCAAGACATGCTTGGCAGAGCGCAAGAACCATCTCGTTCTGCTATAACAAGTGTCGTGCTCGAAAGTAAGTGGATCATTTCCCAACTTCAGCAGCACCTGCTGGAGCGCAAAGTTTTGGATGATACCACCATAGTTCAGTAAGAAATGCTGCGTCAATATTCCTATTTTCATGATTTCAAGTGAGAAATAAATGTACGAATGAATCTTGCCAGGGCGAAATGCCCATGGAAGGCAAGGCTCACGATTTTATTCTTGTATCCCATTCCAAGGGATAAGATTTCCATATGTTTTAGAAATGTATCATACCATTTGTGCTTATCGAATAAGCCACGACGCAAGGTGATATAAGCCAGTTGCATCAGATATTGTTCAAGCCGTTGTCGTGTTGCCTCTTTCAGAAATTGGTTCTGCAATATCAAGTCCACCCAAAGGCATTCTTGGGTATAGTAGGCAGGCGACTCATTGACATAATGGCTCGTCAAGGCAGAAGTATTCCTCCGTTCATAACCATAGTAAGCCTTGGGGATGTAAGCTATCTTTGAGGCGTATGGCAAACATTGGCTTAGGAAGATCAAGTCTTCTCTCATCGTTAACCGTTGAGGAAACGCAGCCTTGGTTTGCAGAAGCCACTCCCTTCGCATCATCTTATTCCACAAAGCCCCATAGAGTTTGCCATCAAGGATGTCTTCCAACACCGCCACGCCATCAAGCGCAGTCGGCTCTTGCTTGCGATACACCTCCCCCTCATGGGTCAGCTCCCGATAGTCACAGAGCACCATGTCTGCCTCTTGGTCAACAGCCACTTGGTACATATCGGCTATCATGCAAGGATCCACTTGGTCATCGGCATCCACATAGAGGATATACATCCCCTTCGCCGCCTCCAGTCCCACCTGTCGAGAATTGGCAACACCCGAATGAGGCTCATGTAGCACTCTTATCCTCTCGTCCTTTGCAGCATATTCATCGCAAATGGAAGGCGAAGCATCCGTGCTTCCATCATCCACCAATATCAATTCAAAATCTTGAAAAGGTTGGGACAAGAGGGATTCCAAGCTAAAAGCCAGATAAGTGGATGCGTTATAAATGGGAATAATGAGTGACAACATCATAATCCATAGATTTTTCACCGCCCATCAAATAGATAGTGCGTTTTGTTTTTTGAAAATTCATATTTGTTATATCTCTTTGAGGAACATAATATTTCGTTTTTACTTGAGCTAATCTTAACATAGAGTAGCCAATCTTATCAGACATAGAAGAATGACCTTTACTGCTTTTCAATTCTTTTATAACATCCTTATGCTTCTTCAAATATTGGTCCGAGCACCAAACGAACAAAGGTACATCATATTGACAATGAGCATATTCACTTTCCAAGCCTGTTTCCATAGCAGGGCGACTGGTCTTTGCTCTATAATCGTAAGCTTCTTCTCCATGATCAGAGATAAAGACCAAGACACTATTTGTATTTCTAAACAGATCTATGATGCTTTTCAGCACCTCATCATTATAGTGTACCGCATTATCATAGTCAGCTATCACTTGCTTCATTTCATTCGTCAAATACCCATCAGTACGTTTGATGTCTTTAATTTGAAAAACTTTCTTGTCGTTAGGACATTTATCTGCAAAAGCAAAGTGTTGTCCCATTAGATGGAACCATACATAGTTCTTACCATTATAATTGATTTGCCCATTTTTTTTAAAGTCTTCCACTATCGCTTCATCATAATCGTAGGCTGTTTCGTTCATTTCGTCATAGCAGACATTGGCAACTTGATGCGAATACATTTCATAAAAAGTATTACCATGACGCTTATCAAAGTTCTTCTGGTTATCCCACAGATATAGATGAAAACCTGCTTTCTTAAACAATTGAGGCCAATAAACGGTTTTATACCATTTCTCACCTTTTGACATATCATTCAGACAGAAAAGGTTCTTCATCGCATTTGAAGTGCCGTTATATGGGGTAACCAAATCTTCAAAAACAAATAGATTTCCATTTTCTTTCTCTCTTTCCATATTTGGCATCGTTGGCAGAGGATAACCATACAATGAGGAATGCGCCTTGATAAAAGACTCTCCCAACACAAAAACCACATTGATGGAATCTTCCGAGCAAGAAGCAACGCCTTTTTCTTGATTGATGGTTTGTATCTTATTCCAATAAGAGTGACTTTCTTCTGATGTCTTAGACAGTTTTAGCAAAGTGCATTGTATTGCTGAAAACGTAGATTGTCCCCCAGGAATTTGCATGAGCTGTTCATACCCCCCCCCGAATAGCAGGAACACACATTACGAATACCAAACCAATGATGCCTCCAAAAACAAGTTTCATTTTCTCAGAACATTTAGTTGCTATCATTTTTCTGACATACAACATATCAGAAGCAAAAACTATCAAGTATAATCCGATGGCAATCAATAGATATTTGAGGCCAATCTTGGACAAGATGAAAATATCCAAGAAACCAGAAACTTCATGTCCATTAGTTTCCTGCAAAAGAGAAAACGTGGAAGGGGTCAATTGCAATCCAAACTCTACCAAGAGGAATTTTCTTGCGATAAAGGATGTTACCAATATAAAATATATGATACACCTAAAACCAAGTGCAGCCTTTTGCGACCATATAGATATAGCATAACATAGATATACTATGAGCAATGCTAGCAACAAGGCAAAATACAAATCACTAGTTGCGCCATCACCAACATTAACAAACATCAGCAAAGCTCTCAATGGAGCACTTCTGGCAAAACTAATCAATATGGGACTTTGAAGGAAAAAACTCCAAAAGAACAATGGAAATAAACATAGTACTGGCTTTGCCAGTGCCAATAACATCGAATTTAATCTTTTCATATTTATTACTTTCTCAATCGATCAACAATTTTATCAAACAATTTCAACAATGGAGGACATGATACTAATACCAAGCGAATCTTGCCTGCCGTTGTTTCTGGCACTTCGAGTTCTCTCATTTCCTTGGCATAAGATCTCGCTTCTTTAGCCTTGCCATATTTCAAGGAATAATAGAGTTTTCCCGACAAACTATAGATTGCGCTCAAACGCAAGCATCTTTTTCGGTCCTCTGGAGTCATTGCCGAAATCGAAACGAATGTATGATCCATAATTTCCTTATATCCTTGCGCATCATCAATATGTTGTTCATAGGACTCATCGCAACGAGAATGGGAATTCGTCCTAATAAGGACTCCATATAAACTTTCGCAAATCGTATGAATCTTATAACTATAGTTCAAGGGCAAAAGCATTTGGAAATTTTGAGGATGACGCTTATCGAAAATACGACGTGCAGGATTCACCTTATCAAAGCATTCCATTCTCACCATGTGGGTTCCTGCAACAGCAATAGTTTCTTTTCCCGTAAAGTACTCTTCAAACAAATGTTCCTTCGATGGATTAAAATGATTCTCCGAAACAACCTTCAAAGAATCTTCATCAATAAAGTTTTCCCAACATCTGACGGTTGCATAGGATTCATCCAAACTTCCAAAAGTATACACCATGATAGAAATGGAATTATCAACAAGAAAGAAATCATCAGCATCAGGCCATATCAAGTATTCACCCTTCACCAGAGGGAGAGCCTTGTTGATTGCAGCCGCCTGTCCAGCATTATCTTGATATACATACTTTAATGTATATCCCTTATTTTCAAAGGTTTCTACATACCCTTCCACAACTGAACGTGTTTGATCTTTTGAACCATCATCCACGACAATCATTTCTATCTGTGGGTAATCTTGCCTAAGCACAGAGTCCAACAATCTATGTATCAGTTTTTCCCCATTGTAGCATGGAGTAACGATACTAACCAATCCTTTTATTATCATCACTATCTAAAAATTTTATTATCTTTGCAGGGACACCTGCAATAACCACATTATCGGGAAAGCTATGTGTTACCACAGCATTGGCACCAACGATGACATTATCACCAAGGGTAACACCTGGCATAATAGCCACGCCTTCCCCAATCCAAACATTTTTTCCTATCACAACAGGCTTGCTTGACAAAGGTCGCTTAGATGGGGGGGGTAAAGATGTCCTGTCGAGTTATACTACCATGAAAATGATCCAAAATGGTAATGCGGCTCGCCATCAAAACTCCATCTCCAATTTTTATGCTATCAATACAACCAATGTGGCAATCATTACCTATATGAACACCATTTCCAATAGATAATTTAGGAGTAAAAGATTGATTTACATAATTATTATAAGCACACAATCTAAGACGGCGACCAAAGCCACATCCTTCACCAATTTCTATATATTCAGGTCCCAACACTTCATAATCCATAAATGGGAAAATGGATGTTGTGCCAATTGATTTAAACTGTCTCCTAAGGTTTTGATAATCCAACCACTCTGCCTTACGTTCTATTCGCTTAAAGTTACGATAGAAGCACATTGCTATATTTTCCAATAAAGATTTCATATTTTCATTACGGTTTTGAAAATTTCTACCAATTGTTTTGCCGTATTCTCTGAACTATATTTACGGGCGTATGCCAATGCCGCATCAGACATTTCCGAACGAAGTGCTGGATTTTCCTCCAACGTTCTAATAGCTCGTTTTATGCCTTCTACATCACCCACCTTTACAAAGATGGCAAAGCCAGCATTACGCATTTTATCACTGAAATAAGGATTGTCGGTAATGATGCAAGGCTTTCCCAATGCCACCGCCTCACAGATGGAGGTAAGACCAGAAGGAAGTTTGCGACCTGAAACTGGTTTGGTGATAATGATGACCGCCTTGCAATCAGCAGTTTTTTGTGCTATTTTCTCATACCCTTTATTGTTCTTCTCAAACCAGTAAATATGAGTATTTTCGGATGCATTCTTATATTTTTCATATAAATCATCAGAAGGTGGACACACATCAAAGTTTATATGAGGCAACCCCATAAAAGCCTCCATTGCAGAATCAAAGTCACGAGAATCGCTTCCCGACATTAAATAGTTTCCTTTACACTCTGCATATTGAGGACGTATCATATCAAAATAAGCCATATCAGGTCCCCAATCTATCACATGCAATTTATCCGCAGGACACCCTTGATCCAAGCTCAGCTTTTTAAGTTCATCAGTAAAGAACAACAAAGTGTCGCATCCACGGAAAAACATCTGTTGTTTCAGGCGTCCCCAAAATTTCCGTTGACGTTCTATCGGGTTATGATGCCATACCACAATTCTTTTTCGGAATAATCCCAATGCTCTCAAATAAATGAGCCATTCTATACCTTGGAAATAAGGAGTATATATGATGTCATATTTCGCCAACAAACACAAAAACTTGAAGGTATTATAAATATACAATCTTTTATCTGCAATACCATAGCATTTCGTTGGAGAAGCCAAGACTTCGCATCCTAGTTTTTCAGTATCAACGATATTATAGATCAACTCGCCTCTCATTTTCTTACTTTTCACCCATGCGATTCTATCTTCAATAGAGCCATAGACCACTGGCATATAAAAAAGAATTCTCATTTCTGTCAATCTAGTTAATCATCAACCTATAAATTTCAGAACACTCTCCACTCCAATTCGTTCACTCTTTGCTATCATCATCTTCTCCATAGGTTTCCCCACGCCAATAAAGACAGTAGGAACCTCCAAAGGACTCAAATTCAATATTTGCTGTACTTTGGATATGTTCTTCACCTCGAAATGAGCATTGAGCGTACAAGCACAGAGCTGGTGATAATGCAAGGCATACAGAATATTCATGGTATAGATGCCAGCGTCCAGATAGCCAGCACTTTGTATGTCATACTCCCATGATGGTTGCAGGAACGTCACGACAAGCAACTTGTTGATTTTCTCACCAAACCCACGATTACCATTCTGCAAGCCCAGAATCTCATTTTTCTTTTCACCAGACACACATTTCACTCGCACGCTCTGGCGATTGCAAGCAGAGGGAGCCGTATTTGCCAACTCTATCACTCTTTTTATCGTTTCATCTGAAATCTCCTCATCAGAGAACCAACGGCTTGTATGGCGAGAGTGAGCAAAAGAGGCAAAATCAGAGTAAGCGAAGAACTCCTCTTTCGTCACGTTTTTACAATCCACATTCACTCCAGTCTTGAAAGTCAACAGTTGGGTGATACCACCCTCGATGTCTTTTGGCAACTCAAAACTTGCTTCCTTATGTATTTGCAAATATTCCCTCAAATCATCCAATGCGATTTGAAACGCCTCTTTCTCCGAGCCATATTGGGCACGAGACTCTTGACACAAGGATATGAGCAAGCGAACCACTCCATACCCAAATCCATATCGTCGATTGGGCATGGTAATACCCTTCTCCACACTATGTCCCATGATGAGCAGGCGATTAGCCAAGTACTCCTCACCTCGATATAGCATAGAATATTTCACACTGCGCTTCAACCAATACCAATCGGTAGGTAAAGCCTTAGCCAAGTAATGGGCTACATTACTGGCACGTCTAAATATATTATTCATATTGAAAAGATTTCTATTATTAATCTGCCATTCTCGCAGACACATATTGTCAATTTGGCAGGACATTGTCACAAAAAGAAAAAATGTCACTTTGAGGTTGTTATCTACAGCTTTGGCACAACATTTGGGGATATAAGTTATCGAATACACTTTCTTGTTTTCATATATTCGAGAAACACATTTGAAAACAAGTGGAGCTATCCATCAATAGTATTTAATTAATCTTTATTATTTTATTTTTTATGACAAAAGTCAAGAACATTAATGGTACTAGTCGTTTTCCTGCCCCTCTTGGTTATAAATCATGGTTAGACTATTGGGAGAAACAAACCGGTAAAAAAGCCTATTATTGTGGGACTTCAGGTTGTTTCAGATCAGATTTAGTTGGTGCTCATGTAATGAAGGCCAACTCTCTTGACAATCATTATTACATTACACCACTCTGTTCTAAATGTAACCAGAGACATGATGAGTTTTATGTTACTACAGAACTTGTACCTGTACCAAGTAGACTTGGATGAAAGCCAAAGTGAACTGGCAAAGTGTTCACAGAGTAAAGAACGTCAACCTGAAACATGTTGACAACCTAAAAATAAAGATATGGCTAAAAAAGTTACATCTAAAGCTGTTGCTTCTAAAGCTTCAACAGCCTTACGAGATAATCGTTCTAGCAAAAGAACCAAGAGTATCGCCGCTAGTGCTCTATCTCAAAGGGAAAAGAAACGTAAATGACTTATCTAACTTTGCCTCGGCTAAGCCGAGGCTTTTTCTTTATTTTAATACATTTTATCCATTGAGATTTCATCTATCACAATTTATTCTTATTCATCCATTTATATACATACTTATAACAAATCATCATAGTATTGCCAGCTAAAAGCAATGCACTACCAGCAATAACTAATACAAGCCCTAAAATTGAATTTGCAACACTCGTCATAAAGTTAATTCCGCAACAAGATATCACAGAGCCTATCACATTTACAATTGCAGCTATTATTGCAAAAAAAGGACTGGCATTTTGGTATTGTAATTCCGAAGCCAATAGAGATTCTGATTTTTGTAATCGTTCGATAGTCTTTACTTTCGTATTGTAATCGTTTATCAACTGCATTATTGCAACTTCATTTCCTTTTAAGTCAGCTATGGAAATACTATAAAATTCACCATTTTCATAAATTTGACTTTGTGGTAAATCATCAGGACTTATTTTATTTGCCATTTTGGGTTGATTTATATAATGTGTATTGAAAAACTTTTATGACTTTATTTATCGTAGTAATTGCATATTGCAAATAAAGATTGTCTCCATTATCCAAAGACGCTATCAGTAAAGGCTCTTTTATGCTTGTTCCAAGTGGACTATTAAAATTGGAGAATGTCAAATGGCAGCGATGCTCTGACGACTCAACTATCTTTATTGAAGGTGCATTTTCATCACCATCCTCAAAATCAAAGATAAAGTCCGTGTCTTCTATTTCCATCGTTATCTTTTTTTCGGAAGACAATACAAGAACCCCCGAACCATAAACCAAAAGATTATCTACAAACACATCCATACTCTATAGTTCTTTAATATCATAGATAATATATTTAGGATTATGAGATTTTGTAAAGCCTACATAAACTTTCTTTTCTACAGTTATCTCATAAGTCTGCTCAAATGTTAAAGTTTGCACTCTATCCATCACTGTTTGATCAAACACACCTTTTATTGACATCTTTTCATCATCATCTACTGATTCGAAAGCAAAGCTGCCTGTTCGTGTATTTAAAGAATAGAATTTACCCTTCAAACATATATCTTCCGTACTCTCTATACTTCTTGCAAGATTATTTAATATATACTGCTTATCATTTTCTTCAATTTTCTGGCCATCTTGAACATTTTGATTTGCATTAGTCCAACTTACAGCAATATTTACCTTATTTTTTTTCAACAATTGCAAGAGTTCATTAAATTTGATTAATGCCTCTTGTCCATATTCTTCTGCATACTTACGGAGTTCGCTCTCAGAATATCCTGATTTAAAAAGTCGAATCAACTCACGAGCAAAGTCATCCGCACTTGTCTGTGTAAATGACACTTGCAAATTTTGAGGGCGAAGCAAGACACGAACCGAGCCAGCTAAAGCATAAACATATTCAAAAGTGGTATTAAGAAGCAACTCTTTCTCCAATTGATGTTGGCTTTTTGGATTGAGTTCTTTGAATTTATCAGAAGCTTTAACTTTCTTTATAAAGCTTTTTGCACAAGACTGGCGCAATTCTTCTACTTTTAAGAGACATTTGGTATATTTATCAAATGGCATAGTTCCATATTTAACGTCAGAGCCCGTAAAATGAACTTCAAACAATCCACACTGCTCGGTCATTGATAAGGCTGACACATCTGATTCTTTTTCGCATGAAAAATCAAAATAAGAATCAATTGCAGGCAAATATTCTTCAGGAACTTCTTTCAAAAAAATCATTAAGGGAATCGATTGAGAGCCATCGCCATTTATATCAATAAAATAAACGAATCCTTCATCAACTCCTTTTATCAACTCATAAAGCGACTTCTTCTTATTTAGATAGTTTTGCAAGTTTTTGATTCCAACTTTAAACACCATCCATCGCTGACTATTTTCATCACTATCAACCCAGTACGAGAGATAATTTTCTCCCGAATTACTTACATAATGAGTCAAAAAAGGTCCATCAAAATATATCAAGTCCGAAACCTTTTTGAAACTATCTGTAGGCAATTTTCCCTCTATACCATATAATGCTATCATAATGATCCCATAATTTTAAAAGTTGCGTTCAAATCACATCCTTCAGACTCATACAAATCAAAATGACCATTTGCGTCTGCTGAAGTAATCTTACCATCTTCATATGTTAATACTCCAGTAGATAAAGAATCGCCAATCTCTTTTTTGACATTTTTACATACTTTTTGCAAATAGTGATAAAAAGCATTAGCCTGTTCCAATGATTCTAGATTGGATAGAGCAAATCCACTAATATCTATATTACCACATTTGATTTGCTGGTTCAACCTATTAGGATGCAACTTATGAGGAGGTAAATGATTTTTTTGCTTTTCTTCCGCAAAAACAAATCTAAAAGATTCTTTATCGTTTGGAACTTCCATTTTTGGCATTTCTGAGCCATGTTGCAAGCAAAAATCTAGTTCTTTTTGATATTTAAATTTCATTTTATATTATATTTATTCTATACCAACTTTGCTCTCGCAAGAATTTGGTGGCAACCATTGGAAAATTATTATTCCATAGTTATATTAATATCATGGTAGTTTTCATCTTCCGGTATTAGCTTTCGGAAATCTATCGTAAAATTTTTACCGCAATACATAATAGCGGCATCAGCTTGTTCCTTGGTTATTGTTTGTATTTTCGTCATTTGCATTTTATTTGCCAAGTCTTTATCATAGCCAGACTTACTCAACGTATTATTAACACAAAAGACAAGATTCCTCGATGACAAAGAAAACAAATTGCATTTTGCAGGGATTTTATTTGACATATATACTATTCCTTGAAGATATGCACCATGATCTCGCACCAGTTTCATCATTAATTGAGGCATTAAATATTCTGGCTTAAATGCAGTATTAGGATGCTTAACTCGAACCATACAAGCTATTAAAATGGGATACATTGCACAAAGGGAATATTTTTCCCATAATGAAGAATCTTGCCTATATGGAAGCCCTAGATCTAAAAGTCTAAACTTTTCTTTAAGCATAAACTTCGCATATGATAAGCCTTCAAACTTAGGACAATCCATTTCACACCATGAAGTAAAGAAATCACCAGCAAGATACAAGGCAGGATACCCTGGTATACTATAACGCTGTGTACTCACTAAGTAACGTTTTTCAAAAGGAATATGAAAAAGTTCACCATCACCTTTTGCCACCTCTATTTTATCTTGGCGAATTCTATAAAAACAAGGACTGTTTTCATCAACCTCCAATTGTGGAAGCATCCCCAAATAGAAGTAACCATCAGCTACAAAAAAAGACCTAAACTTCGAATAAGCATCTTCATGGTAGCTTTTTAAGCTATCAGATAAAACATCCTCTACTAATTTTGCAACAGCTTTTACGTCTCTTTCAAAATCAAACGTTTTTAATGGTTTTACATCTACAGGAAGAGCATCAAACACATGATTAAGGACTTCTATACTTTCTGCATCCAGTTTTTCAACTTCAGCTAAATACTTCTGAATTAACCCCATCACATAGTCGAGAAAGTCTTCTTCCTTATTATCATAGCAAAAAGGGTAACATAGAGAACTACCCGGAGTTATTAACTTCTTATATAATTCGTCAATAGTCATAATAAAATATGTTTGTATAGTTAACGTATATCTCACCCCTACAGCGATAACACAATATTACAAGCAGTTACGCGTATAGCAATTTGCAAGCATCACCCCCCTATGGCAATACAACTCCCCCCAGTGCTTACTTGGAGTAAAGCATATTTGCTAGAAATTAAACTTTTTTGTTTTTTATCTATGTTTAACCTAAAAGAGCCTTCGTCATAGTTGGATAGTCCTTGTTTCCTGCCACTATTATATCAAAGAATCCTCTGAAAAATTCCAGGGGAGCCTTTGCCACCAGCTTGCATGTTTCAACTAACGCTACCACAGGGGTTCTAGTTTTTTGCTACTTACTGCCATATTTTTTACGTTTAATATTGAACATGACACAAAGGTAACACTTATCTTTTAAATCACCAAAATAGAGGCTTAATACTTACGGAACATAAGAACAAAGAATTCTATTCTTTTACTAGTTCTACATACTCCGCTCTTAACCCATCATATGAAAAACCAAGAAAAAATGTTACAGAAGAATTCAAGTTATCTCGTGTCAAGTTGTTTTTACCTGGATTGAAAAAAACTTCCAATCCTTGATCTGTTGTTATTTTTGCAGAGCCAGCATGTTCATAATCACTAACCATACCTTTTACACGATAAAAAGCGTCCTGATTATCTGATGGACTTGCAGTCAAATTACTCAACAATTTCTGAGGTGCTTTTCCATACCATTCTCTTATACCTATTTTTTTATTCCCTCCCCTATTCTTACAGTCATCAATAAGCCTTCTACATGTTTGAGCTGCCATATTGCTACCTTCCAATGCTTTAATAGCATAAAACGTATAATGATAAAAGATAACATCAATAGAAGATGACAGACTAGACCATTGAGCTAACTTTGCCAATATATCATCTATCGTGAGAAATCGTGAATATCTAGCAGCTTTAAACCATAAAAAGAAATTTCTCTCATTATCTGGTTCATCTAGAATATTCTGTTCCATAAGTTTTGTTATTTGACCAATCGTTTTTTCTTTATCCGTATAATCGCCACGATACAAGTAAGTGCGAACAATATTCCTTCTTATCATCTGTGGATGCTTAGATACATTTAACTGATTAGTTAGCTTCTGTATAATACTTCCATAATCTTCATATAACAATCTCAAATTATGTTCACAATTATTATATCTCTCAGAAACATCGTCACTAGAGTTATTATAATAATTCTCTAAAGCCTCTAAAAGATTGTGACATTCATCAATCCAATCAGTATATGGCTGATAAGAATTAGTTACAATATCTATTTTTGTTAATCCCTCATATTTTTGAGAAAAATCAAACACTCTTAATAACATTTCCACATGTGATATGTATCCAAACTCATCAATAGAAGATTTATTCAATTTTCTTGATGCACCAAATTCATAAGCTGCCTGTGGCAAGAGAACATTGACAATTTCATCATACAAATCTGTCTTTATTTTTGTTTTCTGCCCCTCCACTAAACAAGTTTGCATTTTCTGATACATAATAGATCGTAAACATATACCTTTTATATGATGCAAAAGAGGATCATCTGGACAAATATTTATAGCTTTATCTGCATAAATTAAAGCTTCGTCAGCATTTTTCTCTTCTATGGCATAATATCTAGCCAAATGAGAACAAAAGTGCGCATTAGTCGGAAATAGATTGTGTAACTTTAAAAATATAGGCAACTGCTCCTCCTTATTAATATCAGAAATCAGCTGATTAAATTTTTCACCCGAACGCTCAGCTGTATTTCCTATAAACAAGTCTTTCAATATATTTGTTTTTATTTCTATTGAACAAATATCATTATCTGCCATATCTTGGATTAACTCTAAACAATAATTACCCAAATTATAATAAAGGCGTTTCCCGCCATTTGTTGTAAATCCAAGAAGTTGCTCTAACAACTCTTTTGTAAAAAAAGGATGGCGTATTCCCCATATTACATTATTACCATCAAGCACCTTACACAACAACGAATTTACGACTCCTGCATCTGCAGAAAAATAATCTTCCAAATTAAATATCCGCCCACTGTTGACATTAAATATAGTTCGTAAAAAAGAAGCTGGAAGTTTTTTGGCAATGTAATTATCACAAATTGCTAAATAAATGATAACTTTTCTTTGTTGTTCCTTTCCTTCGATTTGGTGAACAAAATTTGAAATGTATCCATGAATGGCGTCAAATTTTTCTTCTAATGTTAGCAAACCTATATAAAATGGAGTTCTTTTATATGGATCGACATGGGTTCCATATAAAATTTCTTGTAACTCTTTTTCTTTTTTAGCTTTTGTTTTTTCAGGATAGGCCTCTATATACTGATGATATCTATTAACCAATCGTGAAACATCGTCTCCCCAATCACTTACATACAAAGAATTGGAATCTCTGTTAAAATTACCTCGTTTTACTCCTATAAAGATAAACGGACGAGATTCATTGGTTTGCCTAAAAATATTTTCGAACGCTTCTTTGTCTAGAGCTTGGGGTATTTCAGCAAATAATATAATTCAATAGTTCGTTAATAATTCAATAATGTGCTAAGCAGCTATACGCTGTAAGCA
>OLFZ01001029.1_pt1 | contig 26853 bp, 24 predicted proteins | sample 1604861 | NCBI WGS metagenome assembly OLFZ01 (sample SAMEA3888895, study PRJEB22519) | human gut metagenome | biome: human gut; feature: human-associated habitat; material: faeces | place: Denmark | collected 2011 | reverse complement strand
TGCCGACAATACTTGTCTGGAGACGGACCGGGAAGATAGGTCAATGCCAACACAAGGGATTCGCTCAGGCGAATCCCTTGCTTAATGCCTCCTTAGCTCAACGGTAGAGCATCCGGCTGTTAACCGGAGGGTTGTAGGTTCGAATCCTACAGGAGGCGCCAGAGATATTGCCGTCACCAACCGTGGCGGCATTCTTTGAATATGGGCCTTTAGCTCAGTTGGTTAGAGCAACCGGCTCATAACCGGTCGGTCCCGGGTTCAAGTCCCTGAAGGCCCACCATTTTTTGATATATAGGGGAATAGCTCAGTTGGTAGAGCGACGGTCTCCAAAACCGTAGGCCGAGGGTTCGAAGCCTTCTTCCCCTGCCAAAGCGCCGCAGACAAATGTCTGCGGCGCTTTTGACATTTGCAGCCGTCATCCGGTCCCGCTTCGCCTATACCTGCCTGATTTATTTCTGGACTGGTGTGTGGTCCTTTCTATGTGTGGATCCAGGCCTGCCGGAGTCCGGCGCACCCATCTTTACTCAGCTCTCAGCACTCTGCGACTGCTGCGCCGCTGAAATTGCTTTTGTCCGTGCAACGCGTCCATGTTTCCGCAGGTGCTACGATTACTCGCCATTGCCTGCCAAGCATGTATATTTTTGGGCGAATACATCTCTGCGACGTTCACATCGCCGTCAAATGGTGGTTATTTAGTCATTACTTTGTATATTTTTTAGATTGACCGGAGCTTTGAAAAGTTGTAGTATGGACACATCTAGATGATAGATGTCATTTTAGAATCCACGTTTAAGGAGGAACACACATGACAAATAAACCCATTGCGATCATTGGCGCCGGTAACGGCGGACAGACCACGGCTGCCTGGCTTGCCAATCAGGGTTACAAGACCAGAATCTTTGATGTGATGGAGGATACCGTTGCAAAACTCAATGAGCTGGGCGGCGTGAATATTTATGGCAATACTGATTACCCCGGCTTCGGCAAGATAGAGTTTGCGACTACCGATATGGAGAAGGCAATTGAGGGCTGTGAGCTCATCCTTCTGATTCTTCCGGAGAACTATCACGATTCCATCGCTGTAAAGATGGCTCCTTATCTCAAGGACGGTCAGATCGTCGTGCTCAATCCGGCTTCCGGCCTGGGTGCGATCTCCTTCAAAAAGGCGCTCACCGATGCCGGCTGCACGGCTGACGTGACGCTGGCCGTGACCTGCACACTGCTGTTTGCCGCGCGCATTAAAGAGACGGGCGATGTTCTTGTCACCGGCCAGAAGACGGAGCTGAGCATTGTTGCGTTCCCCGGCAACCGCAAGCAGATCGTTGAGGACGCAATGTATCCCGTGTTCAGCCAGCATATCTTTGCCAACAACATCATTGATACGGCCATGGAAAACCTCAATCTGGCGTTCCATCCGGGCCCGACGCTGCTGTACACGTCTCTCATTGAGCGCGGCATCACTTTCGATTACTACAACTCGATGACGCCGAGCCAGATCAAGCTCATCAAGGCCATCGACAAGGAGCGCATGGAGCTGTGCAGCATTTACCATGTCGACACGCCGAACGTCGAGGACAGCTTCGCGCGCATGTACAGCTATGAGGGCGATCTCTACGATATGCTGCGCAATGCCGAATGCTATAAGGGCATCAAGGGACCGAAATCGCTCAAGGTACGCTATCTGCTCGAGGACATTCCGTACAACCTGCGTTCGCTGCAGGCACTGGGTCAGATCGCCAAGATCAAGACGCCGGTCATCGACGCAGTTTGCACGCTTGGTGAGACGCTTGTCGGCGGCGACATGGACGAGGGCTATACGCTCAAGACGCTGGGCCTGAGCGAAGATATGACGGTCGACGAGTTCCTGAAGCTCGTCAATGGCTGATACGGAATTCATCTTTCATCAGGAGGTATAAGAGCATGACAAACAAACCTATTGCCATTATCGGCGCCGGCAACGGCGGCCAGACGACGGCTGCATGGCTGTCCAATCAGGGCTATCAGACCCGAATTTTCGACGTGATGGAAGACACGGTCGCAAAGCTCAATGAGCTCGGTGGTGTCAACATCTACGGCAACACCGACTTTCCCGGTTTCGGTAAGATCCAGTTTGCGACGACGGATATCGCCAAGGCCATTGACGGCTGCGAAGTGATTTTTATCATTCTGCCGGAGATCTATCACGTCTCCATCGCGCAGAAGCTCGCGCCGCACCTTGTTGACGGCCAGATCGTCGTCATCGACCCGGTCTCCGGTCTGGGCATCCTTGCGTTTAAGAAGGCGCTGGCTGAGGCCGGCTGCAAGGCGGATATTTCTCTCGCTGCGACCAGCACGCTGCTGTTTGCTGCGCGCATTCAGACCACCGGCGACGTCTTTGTCACCGGCCAGAAGACGGAGCTGAGCATCGTTGCCATCCCCAACAGCAAGCGCGAGATCATCAAGGAGGCCATCTATCCGGTCTTCAGCCAGCACCACTTCATTGATAACAGCATCCAGCTTGCGCTCGACAACCTCAACCTGATTTTCCATCCGGGCCCGACGCTGCTGTACACCGCCCAGATTGAAAAGGGTGAGAAATTCAATTACTACAATGACATGGTCCCCAGCCAGATCACGCTCATGAAGGCGCTCGATCAGGAGAGAATGGCGATCTGCGCGGCGTATGGCGTCAAGCTTCCGGACGCAGAGGCGGCTTTCGCGCTGGAGTACAGCTATGAAGGCGACCTCTACACGATGCTCAAGAACGCCGAGTGCTACAAGGGCATCATGGGCCCCAACAGCCTGCAGGTACGCTACCTGCTCGAGGATGTGCCGTTCAGCCTGCGCTCTGTGCAGATCCTCGGCAAGATCGCCAAAGTTCCGACCCCGGTGATCGATTCTGTCTGCACGATCGGCGAGGCGCTCGTCGGTGATGTGATGGCGGAAGGCTATACTATGGAGGCGCTCGGCTTGAGCGAGGATATTGGCTTCGACGAATTCGTTGCGCTCTGCAACGGCTAAGTTGAAAGCGTGAAAAAAGCACGGCCGGAGTCAGACACCGACCGTGCTTTTTGTTATCGTTTTCGTGGGCTTCAGCCGGCGGAAGAGTCGTTCGTTTTCAGCCAGCGCTTTTTGTAGAAGAACAGCAGCAGAGACGCCAGAACGACCAGGCCGCCGCCGATAAAGGTGCGCACGGTCGGGATCTGGTGCAGGATGAAAAAGCCCAGCAGCGCGCTGAAGAGAATGCCCATGAGGTTATAAATGCTCAGCTCACCGGCGGGGGCGTAGTGGTAAGACAGTGTCATCAGGATCTGGCCGAGCGCTGCCGTGACGCCAATCATGATGAGGTAGAACAGATCCGGACCGCTCGGCACGACGAAGGTCGGGATCATGCAGATGCCGGACACGATTGTGCTGAACGTACAGAAGAACATGACCACGCTGTAAGCGTTGACACGTCCCGAAAAGTAGGACAGCAGCGGATAGCACACGGCGTCGCACAGCGAGGTGCAGAATGCAGCCAGCAGCGGCAGGAACGCGGAATCAAACCGCGGGTTTGCCGCGATGTACGCACCGGTGAAGGCAATCAGCATGGCCGGGATGTGCATCTTCGTCAGCCGCTCATGCAGAAACACGACCGAAACGATCGAGATCGTGAACATGGAGATGCGGTTCATGATGCTGACATCCGCCTGAAGCGCGTTTCTGGACGCGTAGAACAGCAGCATGACGGCAAGCAGTCCGAAGAGCGAACGCGCGAACATCTGCGGCCAGTATTTGCGCTCACCGAAGAGTGGCTGGTGGTTCTTGATGAGGATGAAGCTTGCCACGAAGATGCCGATCAGGTTGCGGAAAAACGTCTGCTCCCACAAGGGTATCTCCGGCGAGTTCAGAGCCGCAAAAATCATCATAAAAGAAAAAGACAGCGTAGACAGCAGGGCGAGGATCACGCCCTTGGTCCGCTGCGTTTCACTGATTTTCAGTTGTGCCATGTTCTGGGGCCTCCTTATAAAACGAGCTGAAATTCAGTATAGCGCTGTTTTGCGACACAGTCAATTGTGCAATATCATAAATATTTTGTTGTTGAAGATGTAAAAAACAGGCATGAATAAATGTGCATATTCAACAAAAATATATGCAATTCTTGAAGGGGATTTCGTCTATAGGATTTGTGCCCTTTTTATTGACACATATAGACGCCTGTGCTAAAATTCTTTTATTGTTTGGCACGTTAAAGCGCTGCATTATTTTGGATGCGCGCCACGTGTGCCGAACATACCCTACAGGGCAAAGATAGAGAGTCAGAATTCGCAAGTTAGAAAGGAGAACCTACGTGAACTCAACCACGATCCTCATTCTGGTGGCAACGGTCGCAGTCATCGCACTTACGTTGATCCCGACCTACATCATCTCCGGACGCAAAAAGACCACTCAGGCCGACTGGGAGGTCGCAGACCGCAGCCTTCCGCTTTATGTCGTCATCGGCACGCAGTTTGCCAGCGCAATGGGCGGCGGCATTCTGGTGGCGCATGTCGGCAATGCGTATACCCGCGGCATCGGCCACTTCATCTATGGCGTGCTGGCGTCACTGCCGTTCATCATCATTATGGTGCTCGCCAAGTGGCTGCGCCGCAACAACTTCACCACCATTCCCGATGTGCTCGCGCACTTCACGAACGGAAATAAGCTCATCCGTATCGTCGCCGGTGTTATGACGGTCTTTGTGCCGTTTGGCTGGGTGACCTCCCAGATCACGGCCTTCGGCAATATCTACTCCAACCTGACCGGCATTGACTACACGCTGCTGTGCGTGCTGTTTGCCGTGTTTGCGCTGGCGTTTGTCATGCCGTCCGGTCTGAAGACCGTCGCATGGACGGACTTCATCTTCTCCTGCTTCATGATCGTCATGTGCATCGTCTGCGTTGTGTTCGTCACGGTCATGGGCGGCGGCGTCTCCAATATCGTCAGCAACCTCAACACGATCGACCCGTCCATGCTCAGCTTCTCGAGCTCCATCACCGATAATATTGGTGTGGCGACCTGCATGCTCTGGATTTTTGCTGTTCTGCCCGGCGGCATGACCAACCAGATCTACTTCCAGCGCGTCTGCGCCATCAAGGAAGAGAAGCAGGTCAACAAGTCCCTTATTCTCTCCGGAGCCCTGTCCCTGCTGAGCTTTGTCTGGGCTATCTACATGGGTCTCTCGCTCCGCTCTCTCAACATTGCAGAGATCGCCAATGGCCCCACGGCGTGGTTCATGGGCAAGCTGCCCATCGGCGTCATGGCGCTGTTTGCAGCGCTCGTCTTTGCAACGCTGATGTCCACGACTTCCTCTGGCGTGCAGACTTCCGTCACCAATATCACCCGCGATATCATCTCCACCATCAACCCGAACATCCCCGACCGTAAGATGGTCACGATCTCGCGTGTGCTGTCGGCCGTGCTCATGGCCATCGCGCTGCTGATGTGCCTCGTCTGGACGGACACGCTCAACTGGCTGACCAATACCTACGCCTATTCTGCGGCGGCGTTGGCCTGCCCGGTGTTCCTCAGCTACGGCCTGCGCAATAAGCACTTCATCACGACGCCCGGTATCGTTGCCGGCATGGTGTTCGGTCTGGTCGGCTGCGCGGTCGCGCAGATTATGAAGACCTCCCTGAACTTCGCGTTTATCGGCATTCTCGTTTCCGCCGTTGCTATGGTGATCGTGAGCGCCGCCACGAAGAAGAAGGGCACGATCGTCGCGGACGCCGAGTAATGCGCCCCCGGCGGATCTGTTGATCCGAAACAAAACAGAGCCCCCGCTTCCTGATGTGTGTCAGTCGGCGGGGGCTTTGTGTGCGTTCCGGCGGCCGATTGCCGAAGAATACGCATTGCGGCGGGGGGGGGAAAACGTATTTTTTTCGTCATGTATCGCGGTGTTTACAGTTCTTTGATATATTTCTCATACGCGTGTGATAAAATACATCAATGAAATTCAGCAGCCTGGAAAGGTGATCGGTCATGAGACAACGGTTTGCAAAATGGATGATGGGCAGAAACGGTATGGATGCGCTCAACCGTCTCCTGTCCGTGCTGACGCTGATTTTGCTGTGCGTCAGTATGTTCGTGCATGGATACGCATCGCGCATTCTGTGGTCGCTGGCCGTGCTCGGCCTGATCGTGACCTATTTCCGGATGTTTTCGCGCAATGTCTACCGCCGCCAGCAGGAAAACGGCGCATATCTGCGTCAGCGCTACAAGGTGACGAGCGCGTGGCGCGGCGCGGTCGACCGCTGGCATCAGCGGCGCGACTACCGCTTTTTTAAATGCCCCTCGTGCCGGACGCGTCTGCGTGTGCCGCGCGGCAAGGGCAAGATTAACATCGTCTGCCGCAAGTGCGGCACATCGTTCCAGCGCAAGACCTGAGGCGACGGCCGATGTTTGGATATGTGATCGCAAATCTCGAGGGCCTGACCCAGCCGCAGAAGGATCGCTATAAGGGCTGCTACTGTGGGCTGTGCCGGGTGCTCAAGCAGCGCCACGGCTTTTCCGGCCGCCTGACGCTGACATATGACATGACGTTTCTGGTGCTGCTGCTCTCGGCGCTGTATGAGGCGGATGAGGAGCGCGGCATGGAACTGTGTCCCGCGCACCCGCTGCGCAGGCATTTTTACTGGCAGACGCGCTACACGGACTACGCCGCCGACATGAACGTCGTGCTGGCGTATTACAATTGCCGCGACGATTGGCAGGATGACGGCAGCGCGCTGAAGTATTGGGAGTCCGAGGCGCTCAGCCGTCAATGCGCCGCCGCACGTGCGCGCTGGCCGCGCCAGTGTGCCGCGATCGAGCAGTGCATGACGCAGCTGAGCGAGATCGAACAGGCCGACACCGGCGACATGGACGCTGCGGCGAACTGCTTCGGGCGGCTGATGGGCGAGCTGTTTATGACAGGGGAGCTCTGGGATGCCCGCCTGAGACCGTTCGGCGAGGCGCTGGGACGGTTTATTTACTTGCTTGACGCGGTGATCGACCTGCCGGAGGACCGCCGCCATGGGCGCTACAATCCGCTGCGCGCTCTGCCGCAGGACGCGGATCTGTATGCGCTGCTGCGGATGCTGCTCGGTGAATGCTCGGCAGCGTTTGAGGCGCTGCCGGTCTTGCAGGATATCGAGCTGCTGCGCAATATTCTGTACTCCGGCGTATGGCTGCGGTATGACGCGGCCATGAAAAAACTTAAGATCGGGAGGAGCGCCGAATGAGAGACCCATACGAAGTCCTCGGTGTTTCCAGAAATGCGAGCGAAGAGGAGATCAAGGCGGCTTACCGCCGTCTGGCCAAAAAATATCATCCGGACCTGAACCCGGACGATCCGCGCGCGACGGAAAAAATGAACGAAGTCAATGCGGCCTATGACGCGATCAAAAACGGGACCGCCAATGCCTACGGCGCGTCCGGCGGCTACGGTCAGGCGGGCGGCTACGGCGCTTATGGCGGCTGGGGCGCGCAGCGCGACCCCGGTATCCGGCCGGAATATCAGGCGGCGGCGAACTATATCCACGTCGGCCACTTTGCCGAGGCGCTGCAGGCGCTCTCCGGTGTGCCGCTGGCCGAGCGCGACGCCAACTGGTACGCGATCAGTGCCATGGCGAACTCCGGCGCGGGCAACCGCGTGCAGGCGCTTGCAGACGCGCGCCGTGCGGCTGCGATGGATCCGGCCAACCCGGATATCCAGCGGCTGCTGCACCAGATCGAGAGCGGCGGCACGGCCTATGCGACCTATAGCGCAGGGTATCCGAACAGCGGCTTCGGCACCGGCAGCTGGTGCGCGGATATGTGCCTGCTGAACCTGTGCTGCAACCCCTGTTTTTCCCCCTGCTGCTGATCCATATGACGACCCCGGCGGAACGCGCTGTGCTCCGCCGGGGCTTTTTGCGCTCAGACACCGGGAAAGGTTTGCAGATACCGCTCCGTGAAGGCGCTCAGCGCGTCAAAGTCCATGCACGGGCGATAGACGGCCTCCAGCTCATTGTGCAGCAGAGCCGCCATGCGCAGCTGCTCGACGGCGCGCTCGAGGGCGAGCTGCTGCTGGCGGGCATCACTGCGCATGGCGCGGCGCAGCGTGCGCTGCCGCTCCGGATCGGGCAGAACATCGAGCCGGATATGGCGCTGCGACAGACCGTCCGGCACATCCTCGGCCGTCCCGGCGAGAAAGCCGACGCCGCGCGACGGGACGAGCACGGCCTGCGTGCGCGAGGGGATGAGCGCATCCGGACAGGAGATGATGTTCAGACCGCACCGGACGGCGTGCGCGCGCACGGTGTGCAGAAATTCTTCTGCCAGACCGCATCCGTCGTCGAGCAGGTACACGCGCGAGCAGTGCGCGGCGACGGTGTCCGGGAAGAAAATTTTCCCCTCAGACGTGACGGCGCTCAGAAACAGGCGGTCGCACCGGCCGGGCTTCGCATCCTTGGGCGGCGTGCCGAATTCGCGCGTGCAGACGCTTTTGGCGCGCCGGCGCGCGGCCTCGCGATCCTCGGGGAAGACCAGCCCCGGCGTCGCGCGCGGATCGAGCGCGGCGGCCGCCGTCAGGTACTGCTGTGCGCGCAGGCGGAACATGGCGCAGTCGGCGTTCAGGGCGCGGATGCGTGCCGGATCGAGCGCCTCCGTGCGGCAAAACGCGCCGAGGTCGAGATATTCACCGCTCGCGCCGAAGAGGGCAGGCTCGACGGTGTGCGGTGCCGTGCCGTCAAAGAAGCCGGCGTGCTTTTGCGGGAAATACACGCCGTCGAGCGAGGCCGGGTCGCCCGCGCAGTGCAGCCAGACGACCGAGAGCCCGGCGGCGCGCCCCGCGTCGCCGACGCGGCGCAGGAAGGTGGACTTGCCGCAGCCCGGCCCGCCTTTGAGGATGCAGAAATAGCGCTCCGGCGGTCGAAGGAACTGCCGGTGCAGCGCGTAGTAGCCCGCGCCGGTCATGGCGCTGAGAAAGTAGCGTGTTTCCAGTGCGTTGTTCATGGCGAAACCTCACATTTTCATGGTTGCTACAGCGTATGCAGCCGGCGCAGCCGTTGACAATTTCGCCCCGGGATGCTATCCTTTTTTCATCCTGACGAGGGAGAGTTTCTATGATCAAGACGATATTATTTGATTTTGACGGCACGCTCTTTGACACCGGTGAGGGCATCCTGCGCAGCGTGCAGTATGCGCTTGAGGGCTTCGGCATCCACGAGACGGACACGGCGCGTCTGCGCAAGTTTGTCGGTCCGCCGCTGCTCGATTCGTTCTCGGAGCTGTATGCCATGACGCCCGAGCAGGCGCAGGCGGCGGTCGCACGCTACCGGGAGCGGTATCTGCCTGTCGGCATCTATGAGTGCACGCTCTATCCCGGCATTCCGGAATTGCTCGAGCGGCTGCGTGCGCACGGTTTTCGCGTCGCAGTTGCGACCGGGAAGCCCACGCCGATGGCGTGCTCGATCCTGCAGCGGTTCGATCTTGAGCGGCTCTTTGACTGCGTGATCGGCTGCGAATACGACGGCACGCGCAGCACGAAGGCAGAGGTCGTTGCGGCCGCGCTCGCCGAGACGCAGACCGCGCCCGAGGCGGCGCTCATGGTCGGCGACCGGAAGTATGACGTCACCGGCGCCGCTGCCTGCGGTGTGCCGTGTCTCGGCGTGTATTACGGCTATGCAGAGCCGGGTGAGCTGGAGGCCGCCGGTGCGGCGGCAGTGGTGCAGACCGTCGCAGAGCTGGGTGAGCGGCTGCTGCACTGGAACGAGGCATGATGCGAAAACTCCCTGCGGAATCTGAGTTCCGCAGGGAGTTTTCTGCTTTTTGTCAGGACACGGCTTTCCCGAGCACGCGCAGGGGAAAGGCGTCCGAGATCTCCAGATCGTGATAGGCCGGGTTGAGCGAGTGCAGCCAAACGCGCCCTCCGTCGCGCCGGAGCTGTTTGAGATAGGCGCTGCCGTCGTAGAGAAACACGCCGATCTCGCCGGGTGCGAGCGTCGGCTGCTGGTGCACCCAGACGGTCTGCCCGTCGTGAAAGCGCGGCTCCATGCTGTCGCCCGCAACGCGCACGCCGAAGTTTGCCTCCTCCGGCACTTCCGGACCGACCGGCTGCATCTCATAGCTCTCGCCGTCGAGAAACTGTCCCGTCCCGGCCGAGACGGCCAGCGAGTACAGCGGCAGGCTGCGCAGCGCGGGCACTTCGGGCGCGGCGGCAAAGCGCTTGCTCTCGCGCAGCAGCGCGATGTATTCCAGCGCGCGGCGGCGCCCCTCTGCATTCAGCCCCGCAAGCAGACCGCCGGCATCCCCGCCGGAGAACGTGCCCGCGATATCATCCACGTCCAGCACGCGGCAGAGCGTCAGAAACTGCTGCGCGTTTGGAAGCGTGGCGTCATTTTCCCACTTTGAAACCGCCTGATTCGACACCGGCATCCCGGCCTCAGCCATGGCCTCAGCCAGCGCCTGCTGACGCATACCGTGTGCGCGGCGCAGGGAAGCGATCGTTTCGCCAAAGGTTTTGTACATATGCAGCACCTCAAACATAATATATCGCATCCGACGAAAAAACACAAGAAGAATATCCGAAAAAGAGAAGAAAACGCTTTAAATATCCTGCAAAGAGATTTATAATAAAGGCAATCTCTTTGCAGGAGAACATGAACATGGAACGCATGATCTTACATTCGGATATCAACGCCTGCTATGCGAGCATCGAGCTGCTGCGCCATCCGGAGCTGCGCGGCCGGCCGGTGGCGGTCGGCGGGGAGCGGGAGCTGCGCCACGGCATCATTTTAGCCAAGGATCAGATGGCGCGTGCCGCCGGTGTGCGCACGGGCATGACGCTCTGGGCGGCGCGGCAGCAGTGCCCGGAGCTGACGATCCTGCCGCCGGATTTTGACCTGTACTACGATTATTCACGCCGTGTGCGGCAGGTGTATGCCGACTTCACCGACCGGTGCGAGCCGTTCGGCATGGATGAGTGCTGGCTGGACATGACCGGCTGCGTCGGCCATGAGGACGCGCTGCAGACGGCGCAGGCGGTGCGGCAGCGCGTGCTCGATGCCACAGGGCTGACGGTGAGCGTCGGCGTGTCGTGGTGTAAGGTGATTGCAAAGCTCGGCTCTGACTACCGCAAGCCGAACGCCGTGACGGTCATTGACCGCGCACGTTTTGCCGACATGGTCTGGCCGCTGCCGGTGGGCAGCTTGCTCTTTGCCGGGCGCAGCTCGGTGCGGCAGCTTGAGCGGCTGGGCATCCGCACGGTCGGCGCGCTCGCGGCGGCGGATGCGGATATGCTCCGGCAGCGCTTCGGCAAGAGCGGGGTGCAGCTGCACGCCTATGCCAACGGCTATGACCCCGCGCCGGTGCACCGGGTGGAGGATCTGCCGCCGCCGAAGTCCATCGGCAACAGCGCCACCGCGCCGCGTGACCTGATCTGCGAGGCGGATGCGCGCGCGGCGCTGCTGTCGCTTTCCGAGAGCGTGGGTGCGCGTCTGCGGCTGGAGGGGTATCAGTGCCGCACGGTAGAGCTGAGCGTGCGCACGGCGGACCTGCGCTGGTGCAGCCACCGCATGGCGCTGCGCCATCCGACGGATCTGACGAGCGAGGTGCTGGATGCGGCGCTGGCGCTGTGTGAGCAGGCACACCTTTGGCCCGAGCCGCTGCGCAGCATCGGCGTGCGTGCGCTGGATCTCCAGCCTGCGTGTGCGCCGCATCAGATGGACCTGTTCGAGGATGCGGAGCGCCGCGCACGCGCGCGCCGGCTCGATATCACGCTCGACAATCTGCGCGCCCGCTACGGCAAGACCTGTGTCCTGCGCGGCCGCGCCTGTTTTGACCCGGCGCTCGGCCTTGTCCAGCGCGAGGAGCACGCTTTTTTGCGCAAATAAAAAGGCACGCACCGTTTTTTACAAAACGGTGCGTGCCGCTGTTTCATCAGAAGCCGAGCTTCATGCCGCCGGCGATCTTGTTGACCGTGGCATCAGAGGCCGCCTCGTACTGGCGCAGCGCCTCGTTGACGGCTGCCAGCACCAGATCTTCTAGCATCTCGACATCATCGGGATCGACCGCTTCGGGCTTGATCTCGATCTTGGTGACCTCACGGTTGCCGTCGACAACGGCCGTGACCATGCCGCCGCCGGCCTTCGCCGTGAACTCTTTTTCCTCCAGCTCCTTCTGCATCCGCAGGAAGTCCTGCTGCATCTTCTGCGCCTGCTTCATCATGTTGGCCTGATTCATGCCGCCATAACCGCCGCGAAAACCGCCTCTTGCCATGTTTGTATCCTCCTGTGAATCAAAAAATTTTTTATCGGATCGTTACGTTCGGGAAGCGTGTCAGCTCCTCGATCTGCCGCTGCTTGATCTGGGTCGCTGTGTCCATCGGCTGCATGACCACGCGGACATTTTGCCCGGTCAGTGTCTGCACGGCCAGACGGAATTTCTCCGCGATCTCGGGCTTGTTGAACATCGGATAAGCCGGAGCTTTGTTCAGGTGCAGGGTCAGCGTGCCGTCGGCCAGCTCACCGGCCGCCTGCAGCGGGTCAAGCAGAAAATGATAGATGCCGACCGGCAGCTCGCGCTCCATGTATGCGCACAGCGCCTGCCAGTCAAATGTGCCCGCTTCTGCGGGTACAGCCTCCGGCGCGGGTGCGGACACCGGCTCCGGGATCGGCTCGGGTTCGGGCTCCGGGATGGGTTCCGGGGTCGGCTCCGGAATGGGAGCGGGAACGGTCTCTGGCGGCTCCCATGGGGGGACGTCGTCGTGCACCGGTTTCGGCTCGGGCTTTGCCTTCGGTGCGGAGACCGGCGGCGCGGGCGGCTCCCAAGGGGGAACGTCGTCGTGTACCGGTTTCGGCTCGGGTTTTGCCTTCGGCGCAGAGACCGGCGGTGCGGGCGGCTCCCAAGGAGGGACGTCGTCGAATACCGGCTTCGGCTCAGGCTTCGTCTTCGGCGCAGAGACCGGCGGTGCGGGCGGCTCCCATGGGGGAACGTCGTCAAGTACCGGTTTCGGCTCAGGCATCGCCTTCGGCGCGGGCGCAGATGCGCGCGGCGCGGGGATCGCCCCGCTGTATACGGTCTGTTCGAGCTTGTCCATGCGTGCGCACAGCGTCGGCACATCGTCGCACAGCTCCGGCCGGCAGAGCCGGATCAGGCACAACTCCGCCGCGATGCGCGGGTTGGGCTGCGATGCCATCGCGCCGAGTGTTTGCTGGATGCTCTGAAGGTTTGCCAGCAGCTGCGCGGACGAAAATGCACCGGAGAGCTCATCCAGCGTGACCGGGTCATATGCGCCGGAGAGCAGCTCCCGGCCGCCGCGCGGCGCAACGGCCTGCATGAGCAGGTCACGCTGGAGCATACTCAGCTCGTCGAGCAGGGCAGAGGGGTCTTTCCCATCTTGCCAGAGCTCACGGAACTGTTCGAGCGCGCCTGCGGTGTCGCCGGCGGCAACGCTTCGCAAAAGCTGCGCCGTGCGCAGGTTTCCGGCAAGACCGATGGCGGAGATGACCGCGTCGGTCGAGATACAATCGTTTCCGCAGCACTGGTCGAGCAGTGTGAGCGCGTCGCGCATACCGCCGTCCGCCATGCGGGCGAGCAGCGCGGCCGCATCCGGCTGCAGATTCAGGTGCTCCTGCTGCGCCACATAGTTCAGGCGCGCGGTGATCGTGTCGACCGGGATGCGCTTGAAGCTATGTCGCTGGCAGCGGGACAGGATCGTCGCCGGGACTTTGTGCAGCTCCGTCGTTGCGAGGATGAACATGAGGTGCTCCGGCGGCTCTTCAAGGATCTTCAGCAGGGCATTGAACGCCGAGTTGCTGAGCATGTGCACCTCGTCGACGATATACACGCGCTTGCGCACGCTGGCGGGGGAAAACACCGCCTCATCGCGCAGGGCGCGCACGTTGTCGACGCCGTTGTTGGACGCGGCGTCCAGCTCGACCACGTCGAGGACCGACCCGTCGTCGATACCGCGGCAGGCGGCGCATTGGTTGCACGGATTGCCGTTGACCGGATGCTCGCAGTTGACCGCCTTGGCCAGGATCTTGGCGCAGGTGGTTTTGCCGGTCCCGCGCGTGCCGATGAACAGATAGGCGTGGGACAGCCGACCGGTCTCGACCTGCTTTTTCAGCGTCTCGGTAATATGTTCCTGACCGACAACGTCGTCAAACGTCTTCGGCCGGTATTTGCGATAGAGCGCCTGATACATCATTTGCGCGCGTCACCTCCGGGAACGGAAAACATAAAAAACGTGACCATTGACAAGACTGCACACCCACCTTTGAATAGACGACATGCCCGTTACCACAGCAGCCAGCTCGGGCTCGGCGCCCCCACGGCACACGGAGTGACCTGCTTAATGCTGCTCGGTTCCCCGCCTGACATGGTTCACAAGGCTCCGTTGCGCGGGACCGAACCTTCAACGCCGCTTACTGCGGGCAGACGACACATCAACCTATCCGGGGGCGGGAATTCATCCCTGCTATAGCGGATTGCAGGTACAGGACACCGCTGGCTCCCCGACTAGTGCAGCCTTGTCAATGGCCACGTGCAAGTATTCTACTACAAAAGCGGCGATTGCGCAAGAGCGGGAAGCAATTTTCTTTTTCGGGACTTTTTCGCACAAATATGCGCCGGAAGAAAAAAAGGTCTTTACAAATGTGAAAAATGTGCTATAATAAACAAGCCTTGTGGGGGCGTAGCTCAGCTGGGAGAGCGTTCGGTTCGCATCCGAGAGGTCAAGGGTTCGAATCCCTCCGTCTCCACCAAACATTTGAAATCCTCCCCGTGACCGTTGGGTCATGGGGGGGATTTCTTGTTATTCAAAGAAAAGGAACAAGATCGCGCATCCGCTGATGGGAGGAATTCGCATGAGAGCACAGATCATCGCAGCGCCGCTTTTTCTGGTTTCGGTCATCGTGTTCTTTCTGATCCGCATCAACCGGGAGAGCAAGCGGTAACGCCTGCTGCACAAATAGTCACCCCCGCGCTTATCGCAATGACAAGCGCGGGGGTTTTTGCATGCATGAGCGGCCGGTTTTTTGTTGGCATCAGCGTAAAGGCACGCGAGCGGCGTCATTCCTTTTCGCTGAGTCCGCGTTCAAAGCGGAACTTGGCCTTTTTCTCCGGCACCTCAACGGGATATTCCCCCGTGAAGCAGCCGGTGCAGAAGCCCTCGCCGCACTCGGCCAGCTTTGTTACGCTGTCGGTGCTGAGATATCCGAGGGAGTCGACGCCGATGATCTGCGCGATCTCCGGGATCGTGTGGCTGCATGCGATGAGGTTCTCGCGGGAGTCGACGTCCGTCCCGAAATAGCAGGGGTTGAGGAACGGCGGCGCGGACACACGCATATGAACCTCCGTCGCGCCGGCCTCGCGGACGAGCTTTACGATGTGGGCGCAGGTGGTGCCGCGGACGATGGAGTCGTCGATCAGTACCACGCGCTTGCCGCGGATGGTGGAGGAGATGGTGTTGAGCTTGATGTTGACGGATTTCTCCCGCTGGCTCTGCTCCGGCTGGATAAAGGTGCGGGCGATATACTTGTTTTTGATGAAGCCCACGCCGTACGGGATGCCGGACTGCTTGGAATAGCCGAGGGCGGCGTCCAGGCCGGAGTCCGGAACGCCGATGACCACGTCCGCCTGAACGGGGTGCTCGAGTGCCAGAAAGGCCCCGGCGCGCTGCCGCGCGGTGTGGACGCAGCTGCCGTCTATGACGGAGTCCGGACGGGCGAAGTAGATGTACTCAAAGACGCACAGCGAGCGGGGGCACTGGCCGCAGTGAGTGGTTATGCTGCGCAGGCCGCCCTTGTCCGCGATGACGATCTCGCCGGGGCGCACGTCCCGCACGAACTGTGCACCGATGCCGTCCAGCGCGCAGCTCTCGGAGGCAAAGACCCAGCCGTCTCCCAGCTTTCCGATGCAGAGCGGCCGGAAACCGTGGGGATCCCGGACGGCGATCAGCTTCTGGGGCGACATGATGACCAGCGAGTACGCGCCCTTGATCCTGTCCATGGCGGCAGAGACCGCCTCCTCGATGGAGGAGGCCCGCAGACGCTCGTTGGTGATGGTATAGGCAATGACCTCGGTGTCGCTGGTGGTGTGGAATATCGCGCCGTTGAGCTCCAGCGCCTCCCGCAGCTCGGCGGCGTTTGTCAGGTTGCCGTTGTGGGCGAGCGCCATGCTGCCCTTGATATGATTGATGATCAGGGGCTGGGCGTTTTCGCGGCTCTTCCTGCCGGTTGTGGCGTAGCGGACGTGACCCACCGCCAGCTGGCCTCCGCCGAGCTTTTGCAGGCGCTCGGGAGGGAAGACCTCACCGACAAGGCCAAGGTCCTTATATCCCGATATGACGCCGTCGTCGTTGATGGCAATGCCGCAGCTCTCCTGTCCCCGGTGCTGGAGCGCGAATAAGGCGCTGTAAGTCAGTCCGGCAACATCCGTCCCGCCGCTGCTGTAAATGCCGAAAACGCCGCATTCCTCATGAATCTTTGAAAACATAGGCCCGCGCCCCGTTACGCGCCGAGCATACGGCGCAGGATCTCCTGATATGCGCCCTCCACATTGCCGAGGTCACGGCGGAAACGATCCTTGTCCAGTTTTTCGTGGGTCGTCTCGTCCCAGAGGCGGCAGGTGTCGGGGCTGATCTCGTCGGCGAGGACGATGCTGCCGTCGGGCAGACGGCCAAACTCCAGCTTGAAGTCCACAAGGTCGATGCCGATGCCCTTCATGATGCCCTTGAGCAGGTCGTTGACCCGGAAGGCCAGCGCCTTGATCTGCTCCAGCTCCTCAGCCGTTGCCAGCTTCAGGGCCAGCGCATGGTAGGAGTTGATGAGCGGGTCGCCGAGACTGTCGTTTTTATAAGAGAACTCGATGGTGGGGGCGTCAAACACAATGCCCTCCTCCACGCCGTACCGCTTGGCGAAGGAGCCGGCGGAGATGTTGCGGACGATGACCTCGAGGGGGACGATGGTGACCTTCTTGACGAGGGTCTCCCGGTCGGAAAGCTCCCGCACGAAGTGGGTGGGCACGCCCTGCTCCTCCAGCAGTGTCATCAGGTGGTTGGTCACCCGGTTGTTGATGACGCCTTTTCCGGCGATGGTGCCCCGTTTTTCGCCGTTAAAGGCGGTGGCGTCGTCCTTGTATTCGACGATCAGCAGTTCGGGGTCGTCGGTGCGAAAGACCATCTTGGCCTTGCCTTCGTACAGCTTTTCCAGCTTCTGCATAGCAATACCTCCACGATAAATTGATTTTTTTGGCAGAATGTTTTTATACTGTGATATTAGACCGAAAGGATCAGAAAAACAATATTTTTTCAAGGCATTTTTGCGATTTCGGATGGTATCACAATGAGAGCGGGATAATGCCGCCTTGTTTATGTTCGTTTTGCTCCCCCCCACGGTTTGGCACGCCGTGTGCCGGATGCCGTCCTCGCCGGAACCGGGACACTGTGCCGCTGGATGATTGGCTTTATGCGCCGCCGGGAAATCCTTCGTCTCCCAGTCTCGGCACAGGGAAAAGAGGCCGCTGTGCGCCTCCCCTTATCGCTCGGATTTCTTTGTTGACGTGCAATGGTTGGTTGTGTCGTTCTCCCAAAAACGATTCTCCTTGCAAATGATTACGCATTTGAAAATGGCGCATCCCGATGCATGCGACGGCGCGTTTGCCGCATCCCGTTTTTGTGACGCGAAAACGTATGTGACACCCCTCGACAGAACCGGTTTTGCGTGCTATAGTAAGAGAACAGTTTGTTTGGAAGGGATGTTTTCAGCAAGTGGAACGCAAAGGCAAACAGAAAAAGACGGCGCGCAATGTTATCATCATCCTGTGTGTGGTCCTTGTGGCGGTGTCGATCCCGGTAATTATGGCGCTCAGGAAATCGCACAGCCAGCCCACGCCGGCGGAGACTACGCCTACGCCGACCGCGCCGCCGGCAGAGGAGACCGTCAGCGCGACGCCGTCGATCGAGCTCCCGCCGTATGGCGGCTATTCGTTTGACAACGACGAGCTGGTGCAGCTGTCCGACTGTGCATTTGTCGGCGACAGCATCTGCAGCGGCCTGTTCGTCTATGATGTACTGCCGAAGGATATGGTCGTCGCGACCGGAAATGTCGGCATCCGCAGCCTGCGGGAATATACATTTGATATCGCCGGCGGTACGTATACCGCGCTTGAGGCGCTGAAGGTCATCGACCCGAAGTATGTCATTTTCTCCATGGGTATGAACGACATCAATATGACCAGCGAGGAGACGTACTGCCAGAACTACCTCAGCTTCCTCGCCGACACGCAGGCGGAGCTGCCGTCGGCAAAGCTCTATGTCGCATCGATCACGCCGATCGATGCCGGGTCAAACTTCGCCTCGAACGATAAGATCGACCGCTACAACGCTGCGGCCAAGGCGGCCGTCGAGCAGGCGGGCTACGGGTTTATCGACGTCACGACGCACCTGCGCAACGACACGGGCGGCCTCAACCCGGATTGCGGCGGTGACGGCATCCACGTCAACAAGCTCGGCTATTATTCCATGCTGACCGACGTGGCCAAGCGCCTCGTGGCCGACCGGCATTGAGTCAAACACAGAAAAAAGAAAGGGCGAGCGCCCTTTCTTTTTTTGTTGCCCGGTGGTGCGCACAAAGGTGTTGACAAACGCGCGCAGCGGCATTATAATCGGCATATACCGAAAATAAAAGCCTTGGAGGTGACGCTATGCCGAGACCACCGCGATGCCGGCGGATCTGCGATGCGCCGCAGGTCGACACCTTCTGCCCGCAGGGACATGAGGAGGCGGCTCCCATTCTGCTGACGCTGGATGAGTATGAGGTCATCCGGCTTGTCGATCTCGAGCAGCGCACGCACCAGCAGTGCGCCGCGCAGATGGACATTTCCCGCTCCACCGTGCAGGAGATCTATGAGAGCGCCCGGCGCAAGATCGCCGCGTGCCTTGTATATGGCAGAAAGCTCGTCATCACCGGCGGCAGCTACCGTATTTGCGGCGGGCAGGAGCAGGCGCGCTGCACACAGTGCTGCCGGACAAAATCAGAAGATACCCATTCGAATATGCAACAACACAAAGGAGAAGCAAACATGAAAATTGCAGTTACCTACGAAAACGGCCAGATCTTCCAGCACTTTGGCCACACCGAGCAGTTCAAGATCTATGAGATCGACGGTGACAGGATCGTCGCCTCCGAAGTGGTCGACACCAATGGCAGCGGCCACGGCGCGCTGGCGGGCTTCCTGATGCAGCACGGCGTGAACACGCTCATCTGCGGCGGCATCGGCGGCGGCGCACAGCAGGCGCTGGCACAGGCGGGCATCCGGCTCTTCGGCGGCGTCAGCGGTGATGCCGACGCAGCTGTCCATGCGCTGCTGGCCGGAAATCTCGGCTACAACCCGAACGTCCGCTGCGACCACCACGATCACGAGCACGGTGAGGGCGGCCACACCTGCGGCGACCATGGCTGCGGTCATCACGGCTGCCACTGAGGCGCGCAAAAGCTTTATACCATCGTTTTTGAAAACCGGAGCGGAAACGCTCCGGTTTTCGCTTTGCCCGGATGCGCCTGCGGTGCGATTTTCCCCCTTGCAGATGAGCGGCCTGTGCGGTATATTGTAATTTGTCAGACAGCATTTTGCCGCTGACGGAAAACCACGCGCGATAAGGAGAACAGACGCAATGGATAAGCAGGAATTGACACAGCTGCTGCAGCAGGTCGCCGACGGCGACGTGACCCCGGACGATGCGGCGCTCCGGCTGAAGATGCAGCCCTTTCAGGAGATCGGCGCGTACGCAAAGGTCGATTTCCACCGCGGCATTCGTCAGGGGGTGCCGGAGGTCATCTTCGGCGAGGGGAAGGCGAAGGAGCACATTCTCGGCATTGCCCGGGAGATGCTGCGCAGCGGCCAGCGGACGATCCTCATCACGCGCCTGTCGGCGGAGGCGGCGGCCTACCTGGAGACGGATCTTCCGCTGCACTATGACAGCGCCGCCAGAGTCGGCATCATCGGCGAGCTCCCACCGCCCGGCGGCAAGGGGCGCATCGTCGTTGCGACCGGCGGCACAAGTGATATTCCCGTCGCGGAGGAGGCAGCGCTGACGGCCGAGGCGCTCGGAAACGCGGTCACACGCCTGTATGATGTCGGCGTGTCGGGTCTTCACCGTCTGCTCGCCAATCTGGACACGATCATGTCTGCGCGCGTCATCGTCGCGGTCGCGGGCATGGAGGGCGCGCTGCCGTCCGTCATCGGCGGTCTTGCCGACTGTCCGGTGATCGCCGTGCCCACGAGCGTCGGCTACGGCGCGTCGCTCGGCGGGATCGCGGCGCTGCTGAGCATGCTCAATTCCTGCGCAAGCGGTATGTCCGTCGTGAACATCGACAACGGCTTCGGCGCGGGCTATCTCGCCAGCATGATCAATCATCTCGACTGACGGAGGCGCCATGGAACTCTCTGGTTTTTTTGCGCAGCATCCGAAGGCCGCGCTCGCGTTCTCGGGCGGGGCGGATTCCGCGTTCTTGCTCTACAGCGCCGCTGCGTGCGGCGCAGATATCATGCCATATTATGTCCGCTCACAGTTTCAGCCGGCGTTTGAGCGCGCCGATGCCCGCCGGCTGGCGGCAGCGCTCGGTGTGCCGCTGCGTGAGCTGGAGGTGGATGTTTTGTGCGAGGATACCATCGCCGCGAACCCTGCAGACCGCTGTTATTTTTGCAAGCGCCGTATCTTCGGCGCGATCTGCACGGCCGCCGCTGCAGACGGGTATCCTGTCGTGCTCGACGGAACGAACGCCAGCGATGACCGCGGCGACCGGCCGGGTATGCGCGCGCTCGAGCAGGCGCATGTCCTCTCGCCGCTCCGGCTCTGCGGTCTGACCAAAGCGGAGGTGCGCCGCCGCTCCAAGGCGGCCGGGCTCTTCACGTGGGATAAGCCCGCCTATGCCTGTCTTGCCACGCGCGTGCCGACGGGCGAGCCAATCACGGCTGAAAAGCTCCGGGCGGTGGAGCGGAGTGAGGCATTTTTGTTCGCGCTCGGCTTTACGGACCTGCGTGTGCGTCTGCGCGACGGGGGCGCGCTGCTGCAGCTTCCGGCGGCGCAGCACGCGGCGGTACGGGCGCGGTGGCCGGAGATCACCGCAGGGCTGTCCGAATACTTTTCCACCATCCGACTGGACCCGAAAGCGAGGGCGGAGAGCGAATGAGAACTTTGTATATTGACTGCTCCATGGGCTGTGCCGGCGATATGCTCACGGCGGCACTGCTGGAGCTGCATCCCGATCCGGCGGCGTTTCTCGCCGGGATGAACGCGGCGCTCGGCGGCCGGGCGGTCGTGTCTGCCGCGCCGGATGCCAAGTGCGGCATCCGCGGTACGCACGTCACCGTGCGCATCCACGGGCAGCAGGAGGGGGCGCACCCGCTGCACACAGAGTGTGCGCACGGCGGCGCAAGTTCGGCCGAGATCATGGCCTTTCTGGACGCCGTGCCGCTTTCGCGGTCGATCCGGGAAAATGCCAAGGCGGTGTATGCGCGCCTTCTGGACGCCGAGAGCGCGGTGCACGGCTGCACGGTCGAGCAGGTGCATTTTCACGAGGTCGGCGCGCTCGATGCGCTGGCGGATGTGCTGTGCGTGTGCGCGCTCATGGACGCGCTGCAGCCGCAGCGCGTGCTCTGCTCGCCGATCAATGTCGGCAGCGGTCAGGTCCGGTGCGCGCACGGTGTGCTGCCTGTGCCCGCCCCGGCGACGGAGCGGCTGCTGCGCGGCGTGCCGGTCTATGCCAGCGGCGTGACGGGCGAGCTGTGCACCCCCACAGGTGCGGCGCTGCTGCGGCAGTTCGTGTCTGACTACGGCGCGATGCCGCAGATGTGCGTCTCCGCCGCCGGTTACGGCACGGGCAAGAAGGATTTTGCAGCGGCGAACGTCGTGCGTGTGCTCCTGGGTGAGAGCGGGAACGGCGATGAGCAGGTCGTGGAGCTGTGCTGCAACATCGACGATCAGCCTGCGGAGTCGCTTGCCTTTGCCATGGACGAGCTGCTCGCGCTCGGCGCGCTGGATGTGTATTTCACCGCCATCGGCATGAAAAAGGGCCGCCCGGGTGTTTTGCTCACCTGCCTCTGCCGCCCGGAGCAGCGGGATGCCATGCTGCGCTGCATCTTTCGCAATACGACGACGCTCGGCGTGCGTGAGCGCAGCTGCGCCCGCTACAGCCTTGTTAGATGCACGCAGACCGTGCAGACGCGCTTCGGTCCGGTGCGCGTCAAAACGGCGCAGGGCTACGGCGTCACGCGCGAGAAGGCGGAATACGACGATCTGGCGCGGCGCGCGCGAGAGAGCGGGCAGCCGCTTGACGAGATCCGCGCCGCCGTCGCGCAGGCGCTGCGAGACCGGAACGAAACCGAATAAAACATCTTGCATCCGCACCGTGCGAATACGGTGCGGATGTGCGTTTTACCTATCAGAAGATTTCATCTGTACGCGTCTTTCTGTGAAAGTCTACATATTTTGCGCCTCATCAAGAAATTCCCTTGTCAGACGATCTCAGAGTGCTATAATCGACACACTATGAGGGCTTGCCTGTCGACGATACAGAATACCACAAGCGCCCATGAAAGGAGAAATTATGCATCCCAGACTTTCCAACAAAATCCTGCGTCCCGATTTTCAGGGCGAATTTACGGCAAGCATTCTTGCGGCAGCGGCCTCTCCAGAGCTGATTTCTTTCGCGGGCGGACTTCCGAACCCGGTCTCCTTCCCGGTCGAGGAGATGGACAAGGCAGCACACAAGGTGCTCGAGCATAACGGCGTTATGGCGCTGCAGTACAGCGGCACGCAGGGCTATCAGCCGCTGCGCGAGTGGGTCGCCAAGCGCTATGAGACGATGGGCGTTTCCGGCGTGCAGGCCGACGATATCATCATCACCAACGGCTCGCAGCAGGTGCTGACGATGATGGGCGCGTGCATGCTCGACCCCGGCGACAAGGTGATCGTCGAGGACCCGACCTATCTGGTCGCACTGCAGTCGTTCCACTTCTTTGACCCCGAGATCCTGCCGGTCACCATCAACCCCGACGGCATCGACTGCGATGCGCTCGCGGCGGCTGTTGCGGCGAACCCGGACGTGAAGTTTGCCTACGTCATTCCGAATTTCCAGAACCCCACCGGCCTGAGCTACAGCCAGCAGGTACACGACCGGGTCGTGGAGATCTTCCGCGGCACGGACATTGTCGTGCTCGAGGATAACCCGTACCGTGAGCTGCGTTTTTCCGGCACCGCGACCGACAGCTTCGGCAAGGAGCTGGGGGAGCAGTGCTGCATGCTCGGCACGTTTTCCAAGATCGTCGCGCCCGGTATGCGCATCGGCTGGGTGTGCGTGCGCAACAAGGAGCTGCGTGAGAAGCTCCTGAGCTACAAGGCGACCGCCGACCTGCACACGAACATCTTCTCACAGCTCGTGCTCGCGCAGTACCTTGCGGACAACGACATCGACGCGCACATCGAAAAGACGAAGGTGCTCTACAAGCACAAGGCGGAGCTGATGATGGACTGCATGCGCAAGTACCTTCCGGAGGGCGTGGAGTTCACGCCGACCGAGGGCGGCATGTTCCTCTGGGCGAAGCTCCCGAACGGCATGTCTGCGGTCGACCTCTACCGCGTCGCGCTCACGAAGGGCGTGGCCATCTGCCCCGGCGACCCGTTTTATGAGAAGGCGCGCAACGTCAGCACCTTCCGCATCAACTACTCCAACAGCAGTGACGAGGTGATCGAAAAAGGCATCCGTCTGCTCGGCGAGGCCTGCGAGGAGTTGCTCGCAAAGTAAGATAACGCATTCTTTACACAAATCAAAGCCGCCGCACCGTGGCGTCACGGTGCGGCGGTTTGTATATGGCAGCAGTTTATATGTAAGACCTTGTTCTGCGCATGTCGAGCACCAGCTCCGGATCGTCTGCGCGCATCCGCTCCAGAATGCCCGTGAGTGCGTCCGGGTCGCGCGCGACCGCGTCCAGCTCCGGCTGCGTGAGACCGACCAGCTGCAAAAATGCGACCCTGCCGTGCACGGTCTCGATCGGTGCGGCGGTCGTGTCGCTGACGATGGCCAGCGCCGTGATGGCCGAGTTCAGCTCCGGATGCAGGGAGCCGCCGTCGCCGGGGATGTATGCGCCCGGCTCGAAATAGTTGCCGGTCTGGAACGTGTAGCGCGCCAGCTGCGCCAGCAGGTCGAGCGCCCATGTGCCGGTCTCGGCATAGCTCTCGCGCACCTTGAGCGTGAGCTCATAGCCCCATTTGCTGTATTCCGAGCCGAAGGCCGCTATGCTTGGGTACAGCTCGCTCAAGCCGTAGGTGACGATGTGCTGATAGCCCTTGCCCGTATCGTAGACGGCAAAGCCGTCGAGATATTCCTCGCCGCCGAGTGCCGCACGGTCGTGCAGCTCGCTCTCGAAACGCACCGGCTCTGCTTCTGGGTAGAGCTTTGCAAAGGCCGCGTCGATCGCGTCCCAGCCGGGCGCCCAGTCGGGGTGCTTTTTCATCCGCTTCGCGTATTCTTCTCTCGTCATGTCGTGTCCGCCTTTCGTCGATTTACTCCAGTGCCTCGTGCACGGAAAAATGGTTCTTGTGATAGCTCAGCAGCCCCTCGCGCTGCATCCGTGACAGCTCGCTGCACATGGCGCTGCGATCGACGCTGAGATAGTCAGCCAGCTGCTGCCGGTTATAGGGGATGTCAAAGCTGTATCGCCCGGTGCGCTGCACGCACGCGGAAAAGTACGACAGGAGCCGGGCCCGGATGCCCTTCGGCGCGGTGTGCAGGATGCGCTGCGAGAGCAGCAGGTTTTTCTCTGCGCACACAGCCAGCAGATTCGAAATGAGCAGTGCGTGAAACGGGCAGGCGTTCGTGCACGTCGTGAGCACCTTGCCGACGTTCAGAAACAGCACCTCGGTATCCTCGGCGGCTGTCACGCTGATACGCAGCGGTTCCCCCGGAATACAGGCATAGGGTTCGGCAAATACCTCTCCGGGCGTGACGTGACCGAGCAGGCTGTGATTGCCCCAGATGTCATCGTGGCCGATCATGGCCATACCGGAGAGCACCATACCAAGCTGCTCGGTCGGTGCACCCGCAGCGAGAATGGTCTCGCCGCGCGCATAGCGCTTTCGCACAGCGCCGAGGCACTGCAGCAGCGGCTGCAGCTGCGCAGTGTCGATCCCGCGAAACAGGCGTGTGCTGGTCAGGGTAATGTTCATATTTTTTGCTCCATTTGTTGTTCTGACAACGGAATTGTGGCTTTTATTATGCTATCTTATCCTCAGAAAGTCAAGACCGCCGGGCGGGCGCCCGGACGATTTTTGGAAAGGGAAGGGATATTATGATCCGCAAAATCATCCACATTGACGAAGAAAAATGCAACGGCTGCGGTGCGTGCGCGGCAGCGTGTCACGAGGGAGCGATCGGTATTGTAGACGGTAAGGCAAAGCTCCTGCGTGACGATTATTGCGACGGCCTCGGCGACTGCCTGCCCGCCTGCCCGATGGATGCCATCCATTTTGTCGAGCGCGAAGCGGCGGCGTATGACGAGGCGGCCGTTCAGGCCAGCAAGCGCAAAAAGCAGGCGGAGGCCGCGCATGCCGCGCACGCCGGCGGCTGCCCTGGCCACCAGATGCACCGCTTCCAGCGTGAGGAGACGGCACAGGCAGCAGCTCCGGCGGCGCAGCCGTCGGCTCCGGAAGCGCCCCGCCCGTTCGAGCGGCCCGCTCCGAGATCGTCCGCGCCTCAGACGCAGAATCCTTTCGCCGCTCCGGTTGCTCAGCAGACGATCGCCTCGAAGCGCGACAAGGAGTCCGATATCGATATCGACGAGCTGGAGAACCGTCCTGCTTTCGTGCGCCGTAACGTGAAGTTCGTCAAGGACAACTCGTCGGAGGGAGGACGCAGTTCGCGTGTGGCTCTCAAGGACGATAGCGCGCCGAGCGACAAGACCCAGAACAGCTCGCTGTTCGATTAGCGCGGCATTCCGCCCGACCGGGCCGCGAACCGCAAGCCGAACGGATGAGACGGGAGCGGGTACGGCCGGAAGCCGGGCGTATCCGGCGGCGTTCCGATCATATTTCATACCGAGGCCTTGATGGAGTGTATCATACAAACCGTGATGTTTCGCCCGTTTACGGGCCACGACATGGTCGTGTCGATCGTCATCGCGGTGCTTCTCGTCTGCTCCGCGCTGGTATCGGGTTCCGAGACGGCCTTTTTCTCGCTGACTCCGCGCAACATCGCTCAGCTCAAGACGGGTCGCAGCCGCAGCGGCCGGGCGATCCTGAAGTTGCTGTCGGTGCAGGAATATTTGCTGGCCACTATTCTGATCGTTAATAATCTGGTCAATATCTGCATCGTGATCCTGTCCAACGGACTGATCGATTCGCTGACGGATTTCGGCGGAGCGGCCGGGCTGGAGTTCGTCGTCAAGACGGTCGTCGTGACGTTTCTGCTGCTGCTTTTCGGCGAGATCATGCCCAAAATATTCGCGTCGTACAACCCCTTGCGCGTTGCCCGGATGACTTCGGTTCCGCTTCTTTTGCTCAAGTCGGTCTTCCGTCCGCTGGCTTATGTGCTGATCCGCTCGGGAAGCTACATCAACGAGAGCGTGGCCAAGAAGCGGGTCAATATTTCGATCGACGAGCTGTCGAACGCCATCGAGATGACCACCGACCAGACCGTCGAGGAAAGACGGATGCTGTCCGGCATCGTCGGTTTCGTGCATACCGAAGTCGTCGAGATCATGAAGCCTCGCGTCGATATCGTCGCGCTCGATCTGAAGGACGATTTCGCCGAAGTCCGCCGCGTGATCATAGAGTCGGGTTTCTCGCGGATTCCGGTTTGCGAGGAAGGGATCGACGATGTGAAAGGCGTG
>OLFZ01001021.1_pt1 | contig 27004 bp, 28 predicted proteins | sample 1604861 | NCBI WGS metagenome assembly OLFZ01 (sample SAMEA3888895, study PRJEB22519) | human gut metagenome | biome: human gut; feature: human-associated habitat; material: faeces | place: Denmark | collected 2011 | reverse complement strand
TTCACCCGCAAGGGGTATGCGGCATCCGTAAAGCGGCGGAGCCGCTAACGGCTGCTCTACCTTACCGTTGCGGAGAATTTACCACTTTATTGACAGTCTCTGATTCTATCTTTCTCCCTATTTTACGGCAAGAAAGCCGGTATTTCAATAGTCTTTCCGCAAAACCGCCGGAAATCCTCCGATCCGGCATCTTGTCGGCCCGGACTCGGCTCAGTAGCTGCTGATGTCCAGGCTCTCGTCATCCGAACCCTTTTCGATCTTTCGGATCTCCAGAGTATATTTCATCTCCGGACTGACGGCGACCTCCACCCGCTCCCCGGTCCGACGGCCCATGAGAGCCTGTCCCACAGGGGATTCCTTGCTGATGAGTCCCTTTAAGGCGTCCTGCCGCAGGGTGGTGACGATGCGGACTATCATTTCCTTCTTCATCATCTCGTTATAGACCGTCACGGTGTCGAACAGTCCCACGGCGTCCGCCGTCTCCTTCACCTCGATGACCTTGGCGGTGCGGATCATCCGTTCCAGATAGCGGATGCGGCTGTCATTGCGGTTTTTCGCCTGCTTGGCGCATTTATATTCATAATTCTCGCTGAGATCCCCGAAGGCGCGGGCGGTCTGGACCTCCTCAATGAGCTGGGGACGCAGTTCCCGGACCCGGTAGTTGATCTCCTCCTGCATTTTCTGAATGTCCACTGCCGTCAATTCATCATACATACAAGGTCCTCCGATCTTGATCAATTCTAATGGGATAGTATAGCACAAGCCGCCGGGCAAAAGCAATGCCCCGGAGCCGTTTTCCCGGCTCCGGGGCGCTTTCCCATTCCTGTTCAACAGTTGCCCTGCCGCCCAAGGCTCCGCTCCAGCAGTGCCATGAGCCGCTCCGCATGGCGGTATTCGTCCTCGCTCAGTTCATTGAGCAGCTTGACAAGGCAGACATCCGTGGTGCCGTCTGCCGTCCGGGCATAGTTCAGGCCGCTGCACGCCTCCTCATGGTAGCTTCGCCGCAGTTCCTCCGCCCAACGGCCCGGGCAGAACACGCCGCACACCAGATTGGGCCGGTAGGGCTGGCCGGTGATGAGATACCGGGCCGCCATGAGCCGCCGGGCGTGGCCGTTCTCCTCCTCCGCCATATCCCGCAGGGTCTGCCTCGCCCACGAGGGTGCCTGCCGGGACAGCGCCAGATAGCGCCGCCGGTCCTCCAGTTCCTCCTCGATGTATCCCTCCAGCACCGCCAGAAGCTCCATTGCCTCGCTGCCCATGCAGCAGGGGTTCGGCTCCGCGCCGGGAAGCTGGCTCTCTTGTGCCGGCGGCAGTTCCTCCCTTCGCGGCATCGCTTCCGCCGTGGTTTCCGGATAGGGCTCCAGCCCGGGGCCCACCCGCTGCCAGAGCCGGTCATGCTGCCGGAAATCGTAGATCTCCGGCTCGTGGAGATTTCGTTCCATGGGCTCCCCCTCCTTTTCCCTCCAGTCTATGCGGACCCGGAAAAAAAGTGCCGGTTTTACCGAAAAATCCCCCCTTACCCTTTGACAGGTAGGGTAAAATATGTTAGGGTATAACAGTATGCGGATTTCGGCCGCTTCCGACCGATTTCTGTTGCTTTTGCAACCAATATTTCCCCGTATTTTTGGTATACTACATGAGAAAGACAGGAAATTTTTCCTTTCCCCATAAAGGAGGACCTTCCATGCTGGAATTAAAACATATCAGCTATTCCGTTCGGGAAGCCGATGAGACTCTGGGCATCCTGAAGGACATTTCCCTGACCGTGGACGATCACAAGCTGGTGGTCTTTACCGGTCCCAACGGCGGCGGCAAGACCACGCTGGCCAAGATCATCATGGGTCTGGTGACGCCCACTGAGGGTCAGATCCTCTGGAACGGGCAGGACGTCACCCATATGACCATTACGGAGCGGGCCAAGCTGGGCATCAGCTACGGCTTCCAGCAGCCCCCCCGCTTCAAGGGCATCACTGTCCGCGACCTGCTGACCATCGCCTCCGGCGACGACAAGCTTTCCAAGGACAAGTGCTGCCAGTACCTCACCAAGGTGGGGCTCTGCGCCAATGACTATCTGGACCGTGAAGTGGATGTGTCCCTTTCCGGCGGCGAGGTCAAGCGCATTGAGATCGCCTCCATTCTGGCCCGGAACGCCGACCTGATGATCTTCGACGAGCCGGAGGCGGGCATCGACCTGTGGTCCTTCGCCCGGCTGACGGAGACCTTCGAGCAGATCCACAGTCAGGGCAGCGCCACCATGATCATCATTTCCCATCAGGAGCGTATTATTTCCTTGGCGGATGAAGTCATCGTGGTGGGTGACGGCACCCTCCGCCACCGGGGCACTCCGAAGGAGATCCTGCCCCGGATCCTGACCGACACGCTGGGCGGCTGCCCGGTACTGAACAAGGAGGTACACGCCTTATGATGGAATCTCAGGTAGATCGGGAGCTGCTGGAAAAAATCGCGGACCTGATCGGCAAGCCGGTAGGCGCCTTCAACATTCGCAAGGACACCGGCTGCGACGGCCGGCAGTCCACGGAGAACATCCAGATCACCGGCAAGACCGACGGCAAATCCGGCATTGACATCCGCATCAAGGATGGGACCAAGGGCGAACAGTGCCACATTCCCGTCATCATCACCAAGCCCGGTATTCAGGAGTTGGTTTACAATGACTTCTACATCGGTGAAAACTGTGATGTGGACATTGTGGCGGGCTGCGGCATCCACAACTGCGGCGGAGAGGACAGCCGTCATGACGGTATCCACACCTTCTATGTAGGTAAGCACTCCCATGTGAAATACACGGAAAAGCACTACGGTGACGGCGACGGCACCGGTGGCCGCATCATGAACCCCCAGACCGTTGTCTATCTGGAAGAGGGCGCCACCATCCAGATGGAGACCGTCCAGATCCGGGGCATCGACTCCACCAAGCGTGAGACCAAGATCGTCTGCGGCAAGGATGCTGAGGCCGTGGTCACCGAGCGGCTCATGACCCACGGTGATCAGGTGGCAGAAAGCGACATGGAGATCTCTTTGGATGGGGACGGTGCCCGTGGCCGGGTGATTTCCCGGTCCGTGGCCAAGGGCACCTCCCGTCAGGTGTTCTATCCCAAGATGGTGGGCAACGCCGCTTGCTTCGGCCATGTGCAGTGTGACTCCATCATCATGGATGATGCCCACATTGAGTCCATTCCCGCCATCGTTGCCAACAGCACGGAGGCTCAGCTGATCCACGAAGCCGCCATCGGCAAGATCGCCGGGGACCAGCTTTTGAAGCTGGAGACCCTGGGTCTGTCCCCCGAGGAAGCTGAGGAGTGCATCCTGAAGGGCTTCCTGGCCTAAACTTCCGATTCAATATACGATCAACGCCCCGCCGGATGGCGGGGCGTTGATTTTGTTGGCAATTATCCTCTTTCGGTATACGCAGACAGACGGCGCGCTTATCGGAAATTCTTCGGACTGGTATGGAAGGTGTTCTGAAAGGCCCGGAGGAAGGTGGAATACTCCGGAAAGCCCGCCTGCTCCGCCGCCTTCATCACCGGAACGCCCTCCCGGATCAGCTCTCCCGCCCGCAGCAGCCGCTTCTGCACGGTGTACTGGTGGACGGTGTAGCCGGTAATCTCCTTGAACCGGTGCATCAGGTAGTACCGGCTCATGTAAAAACGGGCCGCCAAGGCGTCCACGGAGAGGTCTCCCTCCAGATTGGCGGCGATATAGCGGAGGATCTCCTCCATTTTGGGGTCCAGATGGTAGCTGTCCGTCTCTGCCGGAGCGGTATTGGCCCGGAGGAAGTCCCGGTTTACCTGAATCAAAATCTGTTGGCACAAAGTATCCGCCATGCGGTGGGCGCCAAACTCCTCGGACCGCAGGGCCTCCTCTAACTGTTGGATGGACCGGGCGTAGCCAAGACGCCCCTCCTCCCCGGTCCGCAGAAGGTGGAACCCCTGCTCCCGGCTCTTGTCCAGACAGGCGTCCAGCGGCTCGCCGGGATCGCTGCGCTGGGCGATCCAGTCCCGCCCCAGCCACAGCACCGCCCGCTCGTAAGGCTCCTCGGCGTGGATGATGGGCCGGTGGATCAGGTTATGCTGGATCAGCACGATGTCCCACGGCTTGAGGAAATAGGTGACGCCCTCCACCACGTAGGTCACCTTTCCGCCGAGGAAGATCACCAGCTTATCAAATTCATGGTAATGGTAGTCGATTTTCTGGGCCAGAGAATCCTTCAGATGCACCAGACGGAAGTCCCGGTCCAGATACCCCCGCTTGCCCACCTCGCTGCGATCCAACATACTGTCACCTCTTTCGTTTATGATTCTATTTTACAGCACTTTTTGCTGTTTTTCAAGGAATGAACGTTATTTCAGTAGAAAAGCTGTGATTGATTTTCCGATTTTTCTATACAGCATTCTCTGTGGGAGCATCTTGTTTTCCTCTTCATTCTTTGCTATACTGTGTAGAGTTAATGAGAATTTGGGAGGAATGTGTCATGAGCTACGCCGATCAGGTCTTTATGCAAAACATTCGGGAGATCCTTGACCACGGCGTCTGGGACACCGATCAGAACGTCCGTCCCCACTGGGAGGACGGCACGCCCGCCCACACCATCAAAAAATTCGGCATCGTCAACCGCTACGATCTGCAAAAGGAGTTCCCCATCCTGACCCTCCGCCGGACCTACTGGAAAACAGCTGTGGACGAGCTGCTGTGGATCTGGCAGAAAAAGTCCAACAACGTCCATGACCTCAACGCCCGGATCTGGGACCAGTGGGCGGATGAGACCGGCTCCATCGGCAAGGCTTACGGCTATCAGCTGGCCGTCAAGCACCACTATCCCGAGGGAGACATGGATCAGGTGGACCGGGTGCTCTACGATTTGAAGCATAACCCCGCCAGCCGCCGGATCTTGACCAACATCTACAACTTTGCCGACCTCTCTGAGATGCACCTGTACCCCTGCGCTTATTCCATGACCTTCAACGTCTCCGGCAACGTGCTCAACGCCATTTTGAACCAGCGGAGCCAGGATATGCTGGCCGCCAACAACTGGAACGTGGTGCAGTACGCCGTGCTGGTATACATGATGGCTCAGGTCAGCGGCCTTGTGCCCGGCGAGTTGGTCCACGTCATCGCCGACGCCCATATCTATGACCGCCATGTGCCCATCGTGGAGAAGATGCTGACCCAGACCCCCGCCCCCGCGCCGAAGTTCGCCATAGACCCCTCCGTGACGGATTTCTATGCCTTCACCCGGAACAGCTTTACGATGGAGGGCTACACCCCCGCCCCCTTCGAGAATAAAATTCCCATTGCCATTTAAGGAGCCGTGCCATGAACGCCATCGTTGTCACAGATAAACAGTGGGCCATTGGCCGGAGCGGTGATCTGCTGTTCTCCCTGCCGGGGGATATGAAACATTTCCGTGAACTGACCACCGGCGGCACCGTCATCATGGGCCGCAAGACCCTGGATTCCTTCCCCGGCGGCAGACCGTTGCCCAAGCGGCGGAATATCGTCATCACCCGGTTCCCGGACTTTCATCGAGAGGGCTGCGAGACTGTCTCCACGCCGGAGGATGCGCTGGCGCTGGCCGGAGATGAAGAAAACGTCTGGCTCATCGGTGGCGGCAGCATTTACACCGCGCTGCTGGGCCGCTGTCGGCGGGCCTCCGTCACCCGAGTGGACAGCACCGTATCGGATGCCGACACCTTTTTCCCCGATCTGGACGCCCTCCCTAATTGGAAAATTGAGCGGACCGGCGAGGCCGTCACGGAAAATGGCCTGACCTACCGCTTTGTGGACTATGTGAATACCGCGCTGTTGTAAGCCAAGGCTCCGCCGTTTTCTCGGCGGAGCCCTGTTCTTTTCTCTGCCCTCTTTTCAAAACCGCCGCCGCCGTTTATAATAGCCTTATGAAAACTGTGGAAAGGAGGCGGGCGCATGGCGGATCTGAACACCGATGTGCGGTACATCAAGGGCATTGGCGAGGCCAAGGCAAAATCCCTGGGCAAGCTGGGCATTGCCACGCTGGGCGACCTCATCAGCTGGTTTCCCCGGCGCTATGAGGACCGCCGGGAAATAAAGCCCATCAGCCAGCTCATCCCCGGCGAACCGGCCTGCGTCTCCGCCATGATTGCCTCGGAGCCAAAGCTGTCCCACATCCGCAAGGGTATGGATCTGGTGAAGGTCCGGGCCGTGGACGACACCGGCGCGCTGGATGTGACCTTTTTCAACCAGTCCTGGCTGAAAAACCAGCTGCGGGTAGGCGAGACCTACACCTTTTACGGCAGGGCGGAGGGAAGCCTCCTGCGGAAAAGTATGGCAAGTCCCATTGTAGAGCCAGAGGGACGGCGGGAGCACACCGGCCGCATCGTGCCCATCTATCCCCTTACTGCCGGGATCAGCCAGCTGCTGTTGTCCCGGGCCATCCGGCAGGGTTTGGACAGCTGCGCCGATATTCTTCCGGACTGCCTGCCGGACGGCGTCCGTCAGGCGCATCAGCTGTGCCGGGTGAATTATGCCTACGAGAACATCCACTTCCCGGAGGCCCCGGAGGCGCTGGACATTGCCCGGAGGCGACTGGCTTTCGAGGAGCTATTTTTCTTCGCCATTGGATTGAAGCTGCTGCGCTCCCGGCGGGAGACCGTCTCCGTGAAACCGTTTCAACCGGTGGATATGGCCCCGTTTTACAACGCCCTCCCCTTTACCCTCACCGACGCCCAGCGCCGCTGTGTAGAGGAAGCCATTGCCGATATGCAAAGCGGCAAGCCCATGAACCGTCTCTGTCAGGGGGATGTCGGTTCCGGCAAAACGATGGTGGCCGCCGCCTGCGTGTATTTCTGCATCAAAAACGGCCGTCAGGCGGCGTTGATGGCCCCCACGGAGCTGCTGGCAGAACAGCACTACCGGGGTCTTGCCCCGCTGCTGGAACGGCTGAATATCCGCTGCGCCCTGCTCACCGGCTCCACCACCGTCAAAACGAAACGCTCCGTCACCACCCAGTTGGCCACCGGCGAGATCGACTTCGTCATCGGCACCCACGCCCTGATCTCCGGCAGCGTGGCCTACGCTGACCTGGGGTTGGTGGTGACGGATGAACAGCACCGCTTTGGCGTGGCCCAGCGGACGGCGCTGGCAGAAAAGGGAGAGCATCCCCACACCTTAGTCATGTCCGCCACGCCCATCCCCCGGACGCTGGCCCTGATTTTGTACGGCGATCTGGATGTGTCCGTCATCGACCAGCTTCCACCGGGACGGAAGCCTATTGAAACCTATGCCGTCACCTCCGCCTATCACCCCCGGCTGTACGCCTTTATCCGCAAGCAGGTGGAGGCCGGGCGGCAGGTGTACATCGTCTGCCCCATGGTCAGCGAAAATGACGAGCTGCCCGACGAGCGGAAGGCCGTGACGGAATACGCCCAAAAGCTGCAAACGGAGATCTTCCCTGACTTGAAGGTGGCCTTCGTCCACGGCAAGATGAAGGCCAGGGAGAAGGACGCCGTCATGTCTGCCTTCGCCGCCGGGGAAACAGACATTCTGGTGTCCACCACCGTGATCGAGGTGGGCGTGGATGTGCCCAACGCCAATCTGATGGTGGTGGAGAACGCGGAGCGCTTCGGCCTCAGCCAGCTCCATCAGCTTCGGGGACGGGTGGGCCGGGGGCAGCACCAGTCCTACTGTGTCCTGGTGTCCGACAATAAAAATGACGAGACCCGCCAGCGGCTGAAGGCCATGACGAAAACCGCCGACGGCTTCAAGATCGCCGAGGAGGACCTCCGACTCCGGGGCCCCGGTGACTTCTTCGGTCTCCGGCAGCATGGTCTGCCGGGATTGCGGGTGGCGGATCTCGGCTGCGACACCCGGCTGCTGGCGGAGGCGCAGTCCGCCGCCGACGGGCTGCTGGCAGAGGACCCGGCGCTGACACACCACCCCGCCACGGCGGAACGGGTGCGAAAGCTGTTTCAGCAGAGCGAAAACAGTCTGAACTGAATCCGGGAGACCGGCCAGATGGCCGCTCTCCTGGTTCTGTGAAATTTTTTCGTCCGTCCGGGTTGACAGCGCCTGTTTTTTGGCATACTATAAATGTGTTATCAAATGACAACCGCATAGAGTTCCGGTAGGTAAGGCTACCACAGGGATATGGATCGCTGCCGCAGAGTGATGGAGACATCATGAGAGGGTTTGAACAGGCGATATCGAACAACAAGGTATCATCTAACGCGATTTCACCGCCCTGTGAAGCTAAAGCTTGAACGGTAGGGATGCTATCCTCTGAGACGCTCCTGGAAGCAGGACTTCACCGCACCGGAATGGGACGCGGCGAGGTCTTTTATTTTGCTCCGCGCCATGCAGAAATACCGGGCGGAAGGCCCGGAAAGGAGGTCACGCTATGTTTGAAATGGAAAACCGTGGGGAACTGATCGAAAAAATTGAGGATCTGGTGAACCGAAAACGATATACAGAACTGCGGGACCTCCTATTGCCGCTGGAGCCTGCGGACATCGCCATTTTAGCGGACGATCTGGACGATGAAAAGACGCTGCCCCTGCTGTTCCGTCTGCTGCCTAAGGAGCAGGCGGCAGAGGTGTTCGTGGAGCTGGAAAGCGACCAGCAGGAGCTGCTGATCCGCGGCTTTTCCAACACGGAGCTGAAGGAAGTGCTGGACGAGCTGTATCTGGACGATACCGTTGACATCGTGGAGGAAATGCCCGCCAACGTGGTCAAGCGGATTCTGAAGCACTCCGACCCGGATATGCGCAAAAGCATCAACGAAATTCTGAAATATCCGGAGGACTCCACCGGCTCCATTATGACCACGGAGTTTGTGGATCTGAAGGAGACCATGACGGTGGAGGACGCCCTGAAGCGCATCCGCCGGACCGGACCGGACAAGGAGACCATCAACGTCTGCTACGTCATTGATGACTGGCGGCACCTCATCGGCGTCCTCTCCATCCGTACTCTGCTGCTGGCGGAGGAGGATGACATCATCGGGGACATCATGGAGCGGAACTACATCTGCGTCCAGACCCTGGATGACCAGGAGGAGACCGCCCGCGCTTTAGGCAAGTATGACTTTCTGGCTCTCCCCGTGGTGGACACGGAAAATCGCCTGGTGGGTATCGTCACCGTCGATGACGCCATCGACGTTTTGCAGGAAGAGACCACGGAGGATATGGAAAAGATGGCGGCTATGCTGCCGACGGACAAGCCCTACCTCCGCACCAGTGCCTTTGACACCTTCAAATCCCGTATTCCGTGGCTGCTGCTGCTGATGGTCTCCGCCACCTTTACCGGCCAGATCATCTCCAGCTTTGAGGACGCCCTCAGCGCTTTCACCATCCTCACAGCCTATATCCCCATGCTGATGGACACCGGCGGCAACTGCGGCTCTCAGGCCAGCGTCACGGTGATCCGCGGCCTGTCTCTGGGAGAGATCGAATTTTCCGACCTGATCCAGGTGGTCTGGAAGGAGTGCCGGGTGGCGCTGCTGTGCGGCACCGTTCTGGCCGGCGCCAACTTCGCCAAGCTGATGCTGCTGGACCGGATGGTATTCCACAATCCCATTACCGTCACCGTAGCCGCCGTCATCTGCCTGACGCTGGTGTGCACCGTGTTCGCCGCCAAGATCGTAGGCTGTATGCTGCCGCTGCTGGCTAAAAAGATCGGCTTTGACCCGGCGGTGATGGCCTCTCCCTTCATCACCACCATCGTGGATGCCCTCTCCCTGCTGATCTACTTCCGCTTCGCCTCCTTCCTGCTGGGTATCTGAAAAGTGTATAAAAACGCCCCTGTATGAAAAATCATACAGGGGCGTTTTTTATATGGATTTCAATGAACCTAGAGCACTTATTCCAATTGATCCAATTTATTAAATCGGAATTTGTTTGTACAATGTTCAAGATATAACTGTTATTATGTCTTGATTAGAGTACAAACTCATATAAGAGGAACTTCCTCGGTACTCCAATATCAACATATGTGATTTCAACCTTATCCACATACTTAAATCCAAACGACATATACATTTTCTGTGGAATATCATTTCCCTCTATGCAATCAAGACGAATTGATTTAAGGTTTCTTTCCCTTGCTGTGTCTATTGCGTGTTGAACTAACTGCTTCGAGTATCCATGACCTCCATATTCCGGAAGGACACGCAAGGCATGAAGAACTACTGTCTCGTTATCATTTGCATCAATAAGCCATTTAACTGCGTGATACGCCTCATCACGATCATGATTCATAATATACGCCGCAACAATTCGACCATCTTCAATACCGATAAACTGATTTCTCTCTTTGATTGCATCTTTGATCATTTCATCTGGAGGGAAACCACCTTTATCTCCCTCCGGCAGAAAATCTTTTCCGCTCAAAACTTTACACATATCGTCATAAAACTGTCGCAATTCTATAAAATTTTTCTCTTCTGCATATCTGATAATCATAGAAATCTATCCCTCCAACTTCCGATTTGCCGGTTCAGTTCTTTCAAATCCCCTGTAAATGGAAATCCGGGGTATATTCTTCCTTGGCGGAGGTACGCTCCTGAGTGAAGCCGTCGGCAATGCCGCAATCTGCCATGTACCGTTCCGCCGCCCGGTACTCCGCCTTTGTCACCCTCCGGGCCAGCTTGCCCACAGCCCCCGGCTGGGGCGTGTACTGGCTCATGAGGGAAAACAGCACCTCGCCGGGACGGAAGGTCTCTGCCACCCAGTCAATGACGGCCTTCGTATTTTCCAGTTCTCCCGGCAGCACCATATGCCGGATGAGAACGCCGCTTTTCAGCTGGCCGTTTTCCATTCTGTACGGCCCGGTCTGGCGGAACATCTCCAAAATGGCCGCTTTCGCCGTCTCCGGGTAATCCGCCGCACCGGAATACGCTTTGGCCGGCTCCATCTGGGCATATTTCAGGTCCGGCAGGTACACCTGCACCCGGCCCTCCAAGCGTTTCAGGGTCTCCACGGACTCATACCCGCCGCAGTTCCAAACCACCGGCACCGGCCAGCGCCCGTCCCCCAAGGCCTCCAGCACCGCGTCCGTGAAGTGAGTGGGCGTCACTAAATCCAAGCAGGCCGCGCCCTGCTCCACCAGTTCCTCAAAAATCTCCCGGAGCCGCCGGGGGGTGATGGGCTTGCCGTAGCCTTCCTGAGAGATCACGCCGTTCTGACAAAATTTGCACCGGAGATTGCACCCGGAGAAAAATACAGCGCCCGCGCCCCGCTCTCCCACTAAACATGGCTCCTCCCACTGATGCAGCATGGCCCGTGCCGCCACCGGCCAAGCGGGCATGGCACACACGCCCGCCGCCTTGTCCGGCGTTCGCTCCACACCGCAGCGGCGGGGGCAGAGATTACAGATCATCAGTCTCCCGTACCCTTTCCGTTGAAGTCCGGACCCAGATCCCCGGCCCGCCAGTGGCGGCGGCACAGGCCGATGTATTTGTCATTGGCCCCCAAAACCACCTGAGCGCCCTCCTTCAAAACCTTGCCGTTTTCGTCGAACCGGGCGTTAAACATAGCCTTTTTGCCGCACCAGCAGATGGTCTTGACCTCCTCCAGCTTGTCGGCCATCACCAGCAGCTCGTAGCTGCCGGGGAACAGCTCTCCCTTGAAGTCCGCCCGCAGTCCGTAGCAGATCACGGGGACCCCCAAATCGTCCACCACATGCACCAGATAGTCCACTTCCTCCTTGGAGAGGAATTGGGCCTCGTCCACAATGATACAGGCGTTTTCTTTCAACGCATCCTCGGACAGCGCCTGCATTTCGTCGAAGTAGACGCAGGGGTATTCCAGACCGATACGGGAATGGACCATGTGGTCTCCGTCCCGCTGGTCCATCCGGGGCTTCACCAGCAGGGTCTTTTGGCCCCGCTCCTCATAGTTGAACCGGGCCATCAAAGCGTTGGCCGTTTTGCTGGAGCCCATGGCCCCGTATTTGAAATAAAGCTGTGCCATCTTTTTTATTCTCCCTCTTTTGCTTCATCGCTCTGCGATGCTGTCTCCTCCGCTCCCACGGGGAATGCCGCCTGGTTTCTCTCTACCTCCGTTTGCAGGTCAGCTGCGTCAATGGTCATCTTTTTACAGTCCGGGCAGTATCAGGCCGTGTGGTAGGTAGTCAAAAAGCCTTCTGTGTCCACCCGCATGATATTTCCACCTCCGGGACTGAGCCACCGCGCCTTTCCGGTGGGGATGCCCCGGTACCAGAAAACACCCCTGCCGCTCATAAGGAAGCCCTGCTCCATGTCCTTGCCGCACCAGGGGCACTTCTCCGGCGGCAGTCGCAGCTTTTCCCGTTTCTCCTGCCATTCCGCCCGCATAGCGTCCCAGTCCCCCTGGAGGGTATCCAACAGACCGGGGGCTTTTTCCGCCGGTTCCGAAGCCGCGCGGCGTTGATCGGGGTCGATGTCCCAAGGGTCCTCGCTCTTTTTCCAGAAAGCCATTGTCAGTCCTCCCCGTCACGCTTTTGCACATGGGCGTCAAACTGGTCCCCGTCCCGGCTGGGCAGCCAGCCGATGGGCGGCGGGGTCTCCCGGTCATGTTTCCAGCACCACAGCCATCGCAGACACCAAATCAGCTTCCGCAGCAGCAAAAGCAGCACAATAACGCCGACGACATTAAAAACCTTCAGCATGATTTCTCCTTATAGCATCAGGGCGGCAAGCAGGATCATTCCTTGTGCCTGTCATCGTCCTTGACTTCCTTGTAATCCACGGTATACACCGGTCCCTTGAAGTGGGGTTCGTCTTTTTTTGCTGATTCCGAGCGCCTGTGGCCGCCGTATTTCCGCCACAGCCAACGAATGACCAAAATCAGCAGCAAGACAGGGATCAACACCCGGAGCAGGCCAAAGACCAGCGCCAACAGCTTCAAAGGCAGTCCCAGCAAGAATCCCATTTTACTTCATCTCCAATTCACGCTTTGCTTCTTCATAATACCGGGCAAACGCCGACGGCACAGAGCGCGCCGCAAGGCCTGCCGCATCCACCCATTCCAGTTCCGCAGGGCCGTCGCCCCGGACGGTCAGCGCGTAGCCGGTCATGCGCCACTCCACATGGGTGAAGATGTGCTTGGCCGTCAGGCGGCTCTGCCAGTCAATCACCGACAGGCCCATGGCCTCCACCGCCGCGCCGGCGGCTGTTTCATCCAGAGCGCCCTCCACATTGGGAAACTCCCAAAGTCCCGCCAGCAGGCCGGTTTTAGGCCGCTTCCGCAGGGCGATTTTTCCGTCTCGTTTCAGCAGAAGCACGGTTTTTTCCTCCACCCGCCGCTCCTTTTTCGCCTTTTTCACCGGCAGGGTCTCTGCCGTTCCCCGCTGTCGGCCCAGACACAGGCCGCTTACGGGGCAGTCATCGCACCGGGGAGCGGTATTGGGCCCACAGACTGTGGCCCCCAGTTCCATCATAGCCTGATTGAAAATGCGGATGTCCGCCGGTTCCTCCGGCATGACCTCCGCCAGCGCTGCCCGGACAGCCCGCTTGGTTTTCGGATCAGAAATGTCATCATGGCAGTCTGTCAGCCGGGTCATGACCCGGAGCACATTGCCGTCCACCGCCGGTTCCCGCCGTCCGAAGGCTGCGGCGGCAATGGCGGAGGCGGTGTAGTCTCCGATGCCCGGCAGGGCCAGCAGGCCGTCATAGGTGTCCGGAAAGCCGCCCAGTGCCGTGATCTCCTTTGCCGCCTTTTGCAGATTTCTGGCACGGCTGTAATAACCAAGGCCCTCCCACAGCTTCATGAGCCGCTCCTCGTCTGCCTCCGCCAGCGCCTCCACTGTGGGGAACACCGCCAAAAAACGGGCATAATAGCCCAGGACCGCCGCCACGCGGGTCTGCTGGAGCATGATCTCCGACACCCAGATGCGGTAAGGGTCCTCCGTGTGCCGCCAGGGCAGGTCCCGGGCGTTTTCCCGGTACCAGCCCAACAGCGGCTCCGGCAGCGTCCGCAATAGATTTTCAGTTGTCGAATCTGTTTGTTTCATGTTATAATCTTACCACAAGGTGAGACGGCTTCCCACCCCCTTTTTGCGAATCAAGGAGAAAATTTACATGCGTGTCACATTTTTGGCCCATGATGGGTTTTTCATCGAATTGCATTCCGTCTGCCTGCTGTTCGACTGGTGGAAGGGCGTTCTCCCGCCCCTGCCGGACAAGCCGCTGCTGGTGTTCGTCAGCCACCGCCACGAGGACCATTTCAATCCGGCGGTGTTCGCACTGGCGGGCCGCAAGGCAGACATTCAATTCCTGTTAGGCAGCGACTTTCACCTGACGCCCCACAATTTGACAAAGTGGCAGCTTTCCCCGGAGACCGCCGCCAAATGCCGCCGCTGCGGCAAGCATGACACCTTTGCCCCTCTCCCCGGCGTCACCGTGGAGACCTTCCCCTCCACCGACGAGGGCGTGGCGTGGATGGTAACGGTCAACGGACAGTCCATTTTCCACGCCGGAGACCTGAACTGGTGGCACTGGGCGGAAGAGGACTTGGCTTGGAACCGTAATATGGAGGCCAATTTCAAGCGGTACACAGAACCTCTCCGTGGCCGCCGCGTCGATTTGGCCATGCTTCCCTTGGACTCCCGGCTGAAAACGGGCGGCTATCTGGGGCCTAACTATTTTTTGAATCTGATGGAGGTCCGCCGGTTTCTACCCATGCACCAGTGGGAGGACTTCGCCTTTACCGACGAATTTCTGTCCGCGTACCCTCAGTTTGCTCCCATCACCGTAAAAATCCACCGGGACGGGGAATTTCTCGGCGAGCTGTAAGCAAAAGGAACCCGCATTGTTTTCACAATGCGGGTTCCTTTTCATTTGCTCATTTACTTTTGGATCAGCAGCCAGTTTTCCGTACCTTCGGCAGGCTGCTCCGTCAACTCCGGCACAAAGCCACAGGCAGCGGACGCCGCCTTGACAGCAGTCTCCAATGCAGAGGCCTCCGCCTCGGTGGTCTCCGCATAGATGCGGTCCACCAATGGTGCCAAAGCGCTGAGTTCCTGCCCGGCGTCACTGTTCGTCCCGGCAAGAACGGTCTCCGCAGGCAACTCCAGTGAAAGGATCACATTCTTCGGCAGTGCATCCCGCACCTCCCGGAGGAAGCCCTCGATCTGTGCCTGCCGTCCCGCCTCTGCCGTGTCCCCGGCGGTCATGGCGTTGGAAAAGTCGATCTTGTCCAGCTTGCCTGCGGTGGGATAGCTGACATCCGTCAAAATGATCTCTCGGAACCCCTGCTCCGCAGCTTCCCGGATGATATTCAGCAGATACGTCCGGGCCTTTTCATGGCCGGGGTCCAGCCATTGGCTGTTGTTGCCGTCATAGAAGATATAACCGCCGGTGTTTTTCAGGCCCATGCCCTCCACGTCGGCGTTGGCGGCCTTGGGATCGTGGAAGCAGGCGATCCGGGCCGCAGCGGTCACGTCTGTCCGGGCCGTCAGGTCATTCAGCGCCTCCCCGGTGTCCGGTTTCACGCTGACTGCGCCGGTCACGGCAGCGCTGCTGTCAAAATATACCCGGCCGGCGCTGTCCTTCAGCGTCACCGCCGTTACGGCGGCTTCGGAAAGCGGCGTCTCAGCGGTCTCCTGATCTTCCATTGTCAGCGGCTTTGCCGCCAGCAGCGTCCCCCGGACCGGTGTTTTGACAGCGGTCTGCTCCGGTTCCCGGATCACCACATCCGGGTCTCCGGGGGCTTCGACAGGGTCGGAAGTCCCTTTGTCCCAAGGCAGGTCAAAGTGGAGATTACCGTCGGCGTCATAGCGCATGTGCTCCCGGGCCATAATAAAGCCCACAGAACCCAGAATAATGAGGATCAGCAGGATGGCCAGGAAAATTTTTCCCTTCCGGCCTCTCCCGCGATAGCTGCTGTATCCTCTGGTGCCTGATGCCATGCCGCTTCACCCCGTTTCTGCTTTTCGGTCTGTTATTCCTGTTCCAGGGCCATCATCTTGTTGACCCGGCGCTCATGGCGGCCGCCCTCAAACTCGGTGGTCAGGAACACCTCCACCATGCGCTCTGCCATGTTCTTGCCGGTAAAGCCTGCGCCGATGGCCATCATGTTGGCGTCATTGTGGCGGCGGGTCATCTCCGCCTGCAGGCAGTCGGCACAGTGGGCGCAGCGGATGCCCTTGATCTTGTTGGCAGCAATGGAAATGCCGATGCCGGTGGTGCAGATCACGATACCGCGGTCGCACTTGCCCTCAGCCACGGCACGGGCAGCGGCAGCGCCGAAATCGGGATAATCGCAGCTCTCCAGAGAGTAGCAGCCGAAATCCTCATACTCATAGCCCAGCTTTTCCAGGGTCTTCATGATAAACTGCTTCAGCTCGTAGCCGCCGTGGTCACAGCCCAATGCGATTTTCATAGTCATTTCCTCCAAATAATCGTTTTTTCGGATGATGCAGGGTCAGTATACACCGCCCTCCGGCAAAAATCAATTCTTTATTACAGTGCGTGCCAGACAGGCATCTGCTTTTCAAAGGTGCAGAACCGGGTAAAGCCGCACTCTTTCAGCAAAGTCTGCCGCTCCCGGATAAAGCGGCCCACATGCTCCGGGCTGTGGGCGTCGGTGCCCAGGGTGATGAGCTCACCGCCCAGCTCCCGGTAGATCCGCAGCCACTTGGCGTCCGGTAAAGGCGTATTGCCCCGGTTGACGTTCAGCTCGATGCCTCGCCCGTTTTCGATCAGAGTTTTCAAAATTTCCCGGATCTCAGCCTCATAGGGATCAAAGCTGGTATGAAGCCCCCGCATCTCATTGAAATACCGCAGGGGCAGGGTCAGGTGGCCCAGAACCGTAAAGCCGCCCAGCTTTGCCAGCGCTAAAACCTCTTCCAGATAATCTCCCAATGCGGTCTGAGCCTCCGCCTGATCCTTGGGCGTGTAGAGATACAGATCCTCGCTTCCGAAGCGCTCCGACAGCAGGTGCACCGAGCCGATGATGAAATCAAACTGCGGCGCGTCCTCCAACAGCTTTTTCATGTGGGCCGGGGCCTTCTGCGCGTCGCCCATCTCCATGCCCAGCCGCAGATGGATGCGGTCCCCCAGCGCGGCCTGAACGTTGGCGAAATCCGCTGTCAGCCCCGACCAGTCATAGGGCGGGCGCAGTTCATTGGACCCCCAGGTCAGGGGCTCCACATGATCCGTAAAGCAGATCTCGTCCATCCCGGCATCCAGTGCGGCCTGAGCCATCACCGTCATGGGATCATGAGCATCGGGAGAAAACTGCGTATGGGTATGGTAATCTGCCAGATACATACCTTGCCTCACTTCTTAAACTTCTTGAAGAACTTCTTCCGTTCCTCGTAGTTGTTATCACCTACGGATTCCGCGAACTTCTTCAAAGCTTCCTTCTGCTCCCGGTTCAGGTTCCGGGGCGTTTCGATATAAACAGTCACATACTGGTCACCCCGGCCCCGGCCGTTGAGCTCAGGAATGCCCTTGCCCTTCAACCGGAAGGTAGTGCCGGACTGAGTGCCCTCCGGCAGGTCATACTTCACCTTGCCGTCAATGGTGGGGATCTCCAGCTCCGCGCCCAGAACTGCCTGTGCGAAGGTAATGGGCGCCTCACAGAGGACGGAGGTACCCTCCCGGCGGAACAGCTCGTGGGGGCGGACCGTAATGGTGATGAGCAGATCACCGGACGGGCCGCCGTTCTTTCCGACGTGGCCCTGCCCCCGGATGGAGATGGTCTGGCCATTGTCGATACCTGCGGGGATCTTGGCCTGAATGGTGCGGCGCTTGCGCTCTAAGCCGCTGCCCCGGCAAGCGGTACAGGGGGTCTTGATGATGCGGCCCTTGCCGCCGCAGCGGCCGCAGGGAGAGGTTGTGGCGAACACACCCATGGGCGTCTGCCGCCGCACCTGCACCTGACCGGAGCCGTGGCAGTCCGGGCAGACCTCGGGCGAGGTGCCGTCGGCACAGCCGGAGCCGTGACAGACCACGCAGGTCTCATAGCGGTCCACGCTGACTTCCTTCTCGCAGCCGAAGGCCGCCTCCTCAAAGCTGATGGTCACACTCAGGCGGATGCTCTCGCCCCGCTGGGGAGCGTTGGGGTTCCGGCGCTGGGCGGAGCCGAAGCCGCCGCCAAAGAAGCTGCCGAAAATATCCCCCAGATCTCCAAAATCGAAGCCGCCGGCACCGTAAGCACCGCCGCCGGCCCCCGCTCCGTAGTTAGAGTCCACACTCGCAAAGCCGAACTGGTCATAACGGGCTTTTTTATCAGAGTCAGAGAGAACCTCATATGCCTCGTTGACCTCCTTGAACTTCTCCTCCGCCTCTTTATTGTCAGGATTCAGGTCCGGGTGATACTTCCGGGCCATCTTCTTATATGCGCGCTTGATCTCGTCCTCGGATGCGCTCTTGTCAACGCCCAGGACCTCGTAATAATCACGTTTTTCTGCTGCCATACTTGCTGCTCCTCTCAGGAATCACTTAAGGATCAGGAATCAGGAACCGGCTTCCCCGTTCCGGATTCCTCATCTCTAAGTTTGCTCCAAAACGGCCCCAATGGGGCGGGGAATGATCCCCGTCCCATCGGTTCCGATCCGTATAGGTTTTTTACTTCTTGTTCTGGTCGTCATCATCCACGACCTTGTAGTCGGCGTCATAATACTGACCGTCCTGCGCGCCGCCGGCCTGCTGGCCGCCCACGTCGGGACCGGCCTGGGCACCGCCCTGAGCGCCCTGGGGGTTGGCCTGCTGATAGAGCTTCTCGCTGACAGCGTAGAAGTCCTGAGTCAGCTCATCGGTAGCGGTCTTGATGGCGGCGGTGTCGGTGCCCTTCAGGGCCTCCTTCAGCTTGTCGATACCGGCCTGGACCTTGCTCTTATCCTCGGCGGGGATCTTGTCGCCCATCTCATTCAGGGTCTTTTCGCTCTGATAGACCATCTGATCGGCCTGGTTGCGGGTCTCCACGTCCTCTTTCATCTTCTTGTCCTGAGCAGCATACTGCTCGGCTTCCTTGACAGCCTTCTCAATATCGTCCTTGCTCATGTTGGAGGAGGAGGTGATGGTGATATGCTGCTCGGTACCGGTGCCCAGATCCTTGGCGGAGACATTCACGATGCCGTTGGCGTCGATATCGAAGGTGACCTCGATCTGAGGCACGCCACGGCGGGCGGGAGCGATGCCGTCCAGATGGAAGCGGCCCAGGGACTTGTTGGCAGCAGCCATTTCACGCTCGCCCTGAAGGACGTTGACCTCCACAGAGGTCTGGTTATCCGCAGCAGTGGAGAAGATCTGGCTCTTCTTCACAGGGATGGTGGTGTTGCGGTCGATCAGCTTGGTGCACACGCCGCCCATGGTCTCAATGCCCAAGGACAGGGGGGTGACATCCAGCAGCAGCAGGCCCTTCACGTCGCCGGTGAGCACGCCGCCCTGCAGGGCTGCGCCCATAGCCACGCACTCGTCGGGGTTGATGCCCTTGAAGCCTTCCTTGCCGGTGAGCTTCTTGACCATGTCCTGCACGGCAGGGATACGGCTGGAACCGCCCACCATCAGGACCTTGTGGATGTCATTACCGGTGAGTCCGGCGTCGCCCAGAGCCTGACGGACGGGGCCGGCGGTAGCCTCCACCAGATGAGCGGTCAGCTCGTTGAACTTAGCCCGGGTCAGGGTCAGGTCCAGATGCTTGGGGCCGGTGGCGTCCGCAGTGATATAGGGCAGGTTGATGTTGGAGGTGGTCACGCCGGACAGCTCGATCTTGGCCTTCTCAGCAGCCTCCTTCAGACGCTGCATGGCAACCTTGTCGCCGGAGAGGTCCACATTGTCGGTGCGCTTGAACTCGCTGACCATCCACTTCATAATGCACTCATCGAAGTCATCGCCGCCCAGACGGTTGTTGCCTGCGGTGGCCAGAACCTCGATAACGCCGTCATCAATGTCCAGAATGGACACGTCGAAGGTACCGCCGCCCAGGTCATAGACCATGATCTTCTGGGACTGCTCCTTATCCACGCCGTAGGCAAGAGCGGCTGCGGTAGGCTCGTTGATGATACGCTTCACGTCCAGACCGGCGATCTTGCCGGCGTCCTTGGTGGCCTGGCGCTGGGCGTCGGTAAAGTAAGCGGGAACGGTGATGACAGCCTCGGAAACGGTCTGGCCCAGATAGGCCTCAGCGTCGCTCTTGAGCTTCTGCAGGATCATGGCGCTGATCTCCTGAGGGGTGTAGGCCTTGCCGTCCACATTCACCTTGTAATCGCTGCCCATTTCACGCTTGATGGAAGAAATGGTGCGGTCGGGGTTGGTGATGGCCTGACGCTTTGCCACCTGGCCCACCATACGCTCGCCGGTCTTGCTGAATGCCACCACAGACGGGGTGGTGCGATTGCCCTCGGCGTTGGGGATGACAACGGCTTCGCCGCCCTCCATGACAGCCACGCAGCTATTTGTTGTACCTAAGTCGATACCGATAACCTTAGACATAATGAATTCCTCCAAATTTATCTGAATTTTTATTGATAACTATTTGCATACCCCGGTTTTCACCGGCGCTCGGATCACATACGGTCCATCCGCGGCATGATGATCGCCGCGATCAGATACAGAATCAGTCCGCTGCCGCCCAGCAGTGTGAACAGCGCCCAGCCAAGCCGGACCCAGGTGGGGTCCCAGCCGAAATACTCGGCAACACCGGCGCACACACCGGCGATCATCCCGTTCTGGGGATCACGGTACAGCTTCTTATCCATATAAATCTCCTTTTAGTTGGCCACCTGTACGATGGCGTGGCGCAGAACCTTGCCGTTCAGCTCAAAGCCCGCCTGGAACACCTGAGCCACTACGTTTTCTCCAAGGCTCTCGTCCTCAATGTGCATGACGGCGTTCATCAGCTCCGGATCGAACTCCTTGCCCTTGGCCTCGATCTCCTTGACGCCCTCCTTGGCAAGCAGCTCCTTGAACTGGTGGAAGATCATCTCCAATCCCTTTTTGTGGGGATCGTCCTCGCCGCCCTCGGCGGCTGCGGCCCGTTCCAGATTGTCATACACCGCCAGGAAGGTCTTGATGGTGTCGCCCTTGGCATCCTGATAGATGCCATCCTTTTCCTTGGTGGTGCGCTTGCGGTAGTTGTCATACTCGGCAGTGAGGCGGGTGAACTGATCCTTCACGGATTCCAGCTGCTTGGCAGCCAGTTCCATCTTTTCCACCTGCTCCCGGGTAAAGGTGATGCCCTTTTCCTTCTTTTCTTTCTTCTTGGCCTTCTTTTCCGGCTCCTGATTCTCCGGAGTCTTTTCCTGCTCCGTCTCCGCCGTTTCCGCGGTCACGGGAGTCTCCTCTAAAGGCTCTTTGGTTTCTTCGCTCATGTATCTGTATCCTCCTTCGGGGGTAGTTCTTGTTTTTCCTGTTTGCCGAACAGTCTGGTCAGCCCATCGGCAAAGCCTGTCAGCCGGGCGGCCACGGTGGCGTAATCCATCCGGGTAGGACCGACCACGCCGATCAATCCCCGCATATCGTCGCCAATATCGTAACTGGCCACCACCACGCTGGTGTCCTTTAAGGCATCGTTCACATTTTCCGGGCCAATCAAAATTTTAATAGGCCCCTCGTCCGGCACCGGCAGCTTTTCCTTATCGTCCGCCAGAAAGCTCATCAATTCATGGGCTTTGTCGGCGTCCCGGAACTCCGGCAGCTTCAAAAGCTGATTGGTGCCTGCCATGATGAACTCCCGATGGTTGGATTCCTCCAGAACATCCACCGCGTAATTCACCGTCTGACTCAGCAGCAGAAACAGCTGTGGGGTAATGCCCTGCGAAATGGCCATCAGCTTCTGGTTCATCTCTTTCATAGAGATCCCGGTGAAGTGCCGGTTCAAAAGCTCCACCAAAGCGGCCATCTGATCCCGGTCCACCTTCAGCTGCATCCGCAGCAGCTGGGATTTCACCCGGTTGTCGCCCATCATCATGACCACGATGCAGCTTTTCTCATCCACTGGCAGCAGATCAAAGCGGCTGGCGGTGATGCTGCCCTTTCCGGCAGTCGCCACATAGGCGGGGTAATTCACAAAGCTGCTGACGGCCCGGCCCGCCTGAGAGATCACCCGGTCCAACTCCTCCATTTTCATCTGGAGGGACTGGTTGATCTTTTCGGTCTCCGCTAAGGAGAGCCGCTGGCGCTCCATCAGCTCGTTGACGTACAGCCGGTAGCCCTTGGGGGACGGAATCCGGCCGGCCGAGGTGTGGGGCTGTTCCAGATAACCAAGCTCCACCAGGTCGGAAAGCTCATTGCGGATGGTGGCAGAAGAAACGCTGCCGCCCATTTCCGCGGCAATGGCCTTGGAGCCTACCGGCTCGGCGGTGCGGATGTAATCCTCAACTACCACTTTCAATATTTGCTTTTTCCGGTCAGTCAAGTCCACAAAAAGCACCTCAAATCATGTTTAGCACTCTTTCTCACTGAGTGCTAAACGCAGTTTACCACCCCTGCTATCTAAAGTCAATGGGGGCAGGTAAACAATTTGTGAACAAAGGGAAAGCAAATGATGAACTTCCCCCTTTCCCGCCGGTTTTCATACGAAAAGTGCCCCGGCCGAAGCCGGGGCGCACGTATCACCGAAAAGAGGTTTTCCCTGTCACTCAATCAGCCGCGCTTTCACCAAAAACGGCCGAAGGGTGGTAAACAGGGTATAGAGCAGAATTGCCTGAAAGGGCAGACAGATCAGGTTTTTAATGGCGCTGCCGCTGGCGGTGACGTACCACGCCTTGCCGCTGAGAATAGCCATCCAGAGTGCGCCCAGGATCACATTCTGGATATTGGTCAGCAATTTCGCCCAAAAGACTCTACCAAACGTAATTTTCGACCTGTAGAAAAACAGAGAGTATACAAAAACGCCCAGCATGGTGGTCAGGGTATAGCCGGGAAAGAAAGGATAGCCGCCGCCACCGGTGATGAAAAAGCTCAGCAGATCCTCCGCCACGGCAAAGACGATCCCCAGCACCGGCCCGCAGACCCAGGCGCACACCGCCCGGGCCAGGAAGCCCCAGGTGATTTTGGCACCGCCCCACAGGGGCACCGATGGAATGGCGGAGAGGGCCATGCACAATGCGATGCACAGGGCCGCAAAGGTCAGCTTGCGGACATTTTTCAGTTCGTCCGCGGCGGTCCGCCAGTAGGCGGCGGAAAAGGGATGGGGGTACATAAAAAATCCTCCTTCTGTGGGCAGTTACGCCGCACAGAGGAGGCCGGGCAGGCACCGCCCGCCGGTTCCGGTATGCGGCAGCGGGATGCGAAGCACACACTGCGGAAATCTCCTTTCGTCCGGCGGACAACTCCCCGTTCCTCCGGCACTGTGGCCTGTTGGCCGACACGCGTGCTTCTACTCTGCCTCTATTTGGTAGTATTTTACTATGCCTTTCCCAAAAATGCAAGGCCATCTCCTTCCCGGCTTGGATTTTTCCGGAGATTTTTTCGAAAAGGCGCAAAATCCAGAGGAAAGCAGAACATCCGATCGGATGTTCTGCTTTCCTCTGGCACCCCGGACTGGAGTCGAACCAGCGGCCTAACGCCTTAGGAGTAGATTCCGCGAGGTCTGTACCGCTTGCCACCTTTGGCCTCAAACCCTTGCTATTTCTCACTTTTTTCAAGCTCTTCCCCTTACTATTTGTCACTGTTTTTTGCTAATCACGACCCCTTTTGAGGGCCCCAATTAGCAGACAATTAGCAATGGGCCGGAAACGCGTTCGGTGGTTTGGGGTTCGTTTTTCTTTGGGTATGCCCTCAAAAACTGGCTTTTGCCCGGTTCAGCCGATCCTTTATCGCCCTCTCCTGTTTCCGGTTGTGGAATATAAGGCAACGCCTTTCCACAGAGACCCGCATTGGGCAAACACTGTTGCGGTGTATGCCAAGCAGCTTTGCCACATCGCCCACCGAAAGGGTGGCGTCCAAAAGCTCCTGCGGTGCTGCGTCCTCTCGTTTCTTATAGTGAGACTGGCTCTGATACCATGCGTCAAAGCTCTCCTTTAGGATGCGGGTCTGCCCATCGACCTTGGTTTGAGTGGTTGTGGCGGTTTCCGTTCGGCTCCCGATCTCGTTCTGGCCCAGAATATTTCCTTCATCAGAGCCTTCTTGCCTTCGTCCACCGTGGCTACTTCTTGGGGTGTATCCGGGTCGGTGGAGGTCTTGACGGCATATACCGCCAAGACCTCCCTCCAAACGGCACGGAAGCCGACCATTTCAAGGCGGTCATGCACGGTGCCAGCTTTTATCGCGTCCAGCTTGTCTAAATATTCTTGATTGATCTCCCGGACAACGGCGGGCATGGTCAGCCCCGTACCGCTGTCCTCCCCAGAGAAGAATATTCCAAAGGATGATCCGGCGATCAGCCCCACAAGGCAGATCAGGACAATGACCAGCACAGCCCCCCATCCGCCGCCCGCGATTGCTGCCGCCAAAGACTTTACAGACGCAATCGCCGCCTTCGCTGTGGCGGCAATGCTTTTTGCGGCGACAGCGGTGGTCTTTGCCGCAGTGCGAGCGGCGTAGGCTGTTGCTTTCGCGGCCCTGGCGGTGGCTTGCGTTGTTTTCTGCCCTGCCACCGCTGCCTGATTTGTGGTTTTGGTAGTGGTTTTGATTGCGTGCGGAGCGGTCTTGACGGTATGCCGCGCGTTTTTGACCGTCCGCTGGGCGTTCTTGATGGCGGTCTTTGCGTTGTTCTCGGTTTCTTTCGCGGCCCGTCTCATGGGTTGAGCGGGCTGCTTTGTCATGTTTATGGCCGATTCCGTCTGTCGGTGCGCTGTGGCGGCAGATCCCGCGTCGATTTGCCGCGGACTGCCAGACTGTCCCGCCTGATTTTGGAGTTGGCGTGTTCGTTCCGTCCGCTTCATGGCCTGCTTTCTGGCATAGTCTCTCCCTCGTTCCACCGTGGAAACCGGGTCTACGTCAGGACATTTCACGATAGTGTCTTTAGGGACGGTATCCTCATACCGTGGGAGCCGGTTTGCCGGGGAAGAATCGCCACCTTGCCAGGGGATCTGCCTTCCCAAGTCTACCGGCTCCGAAGCCGGTGCCTGTTCCGCAGGCGCGGTATGCTCCTATCCTCCCTCTGACGCCCGCTTTTCCCGCTGGCGTTGGAACAAATCCCGGCCCCGCTTTATCGCCAGCTTTGTACCGGAAACCGCCGCGTTTGCCGCGTCATGGCCAAGATCATCGGCGGCAAGTTCCACATGATCCACGGCATATCCGGTAGGGGTATTCTGGCGGTCATTCATCAGGCTCTCCGTGTTCCGTTTGGAACGGAGAAACGCGGTTTTCATGCGCTGCCCGATCACGGCGGATTTGTCCAGTGCCTTAATGTCTTTTTCCTTTTCACGTGTTTTGATTTTTCTCATGGCCGCTCACCCTTGGCGTTAAGGCCGTCCCTCGGAAAAACTGCCCTCACCGGGCTTGGTGGTCATCAAACGGTACAGCTCTGTATCGGCAGGAAAACGGTTGACGAAGGGCACCAATGCCGAGCCGTATTTGATGAGGCCGCACCCCGCGTCCGCGTTGGTGATATAGCTCATCTGTTCCTCGGAGATGTTCAGAAGATGGGCCAGCTTTTCCCGGTTACCTGCCGCCTGATTGAGCATGATCACAAACTCAGAGTTGCTGAGCAAGGTGCTGGCCTGAACAGAATCAAGCAGATACTCCACGTTCTGCGTGATGGCGGTGGGGTAGGCGTTGCGTTTACGGAACTGACGCCACGCGGAATTGAAAAAGGCTGCGAAAAACTCGTTCTCAAACATGACATGGAACTCGTCGATAAAGACGTGAGTACGCTTGCCCCTTTTCCAGTTGAGGGTAACGCGGTTGAGCATGGTGTCGGTAATGACCAGATGGCCGATGGGCTTCAACTGTTCACCCAAGCCATGAATGTCAAACACCACCGCCCGCTTGTCCAGATCCACAGTGCTTTCGTGTCCGAAAATATCGAGAGAGCCGGTGGTGAACAGCTCCAGCGCCAAAGCGATCTCCCGCGCCTCTGCCTCCGGCTGCTCCAGCAGTTTTTCCCGCAGGGTTGCCAGAGTGGGGACCGTGCCGTTTTGCTCCGCCTCCGCGTATATGATGCCCGTGCAGCGGTCAATGATGGATTTCTGCTTCGCCCCCACGCCCTTGGGGTCAATGCGCTCTACCAAGGACATAATGAACTGAGATTTCACCACGATGGGGTTGTTCTCGCCGTAACCATCCACCATATACATATCTGTGTATCAAGGACATGAGAAACCGCAAGAAATAGGCAGTCAGTAATTGTCACAAGAAGCCTGCTCTAACATTTTTAAGCAAAGTGGTCTCAGCTTTCCGCTATCATCAAAGAAGGCACGGATTATACACCGATGCCTTGCGGCTTCTCTGTACTTAACTTGCTGGTTTACACATCCATTTTCAGGCAAAGTGATTTCGGGCAACGATAGAGAAATACCTTCTGAGTATCCATACGTATTTCCAGTATCCGGATACATGGGCCATTGTGAAGGACAAGCCGTATCCATCAATGGTCGGAATGAGCGCTCACGCACCATTAACCGATGCCGTCTGTTTTGCAAGTTTCTCCTAACCGCACATGTGGTAGCTACTGTTGCCATCGAGGTTAATCATCGCTCTGGCAAATGCCACAATTACTAAAGTTTCTAAGCGCAAGGTACCACCCTGCAAACGATAACCGTCACATTATCCCGGCCGCCTCCGGCTAGTGCAGTGGTCACAAGGGCATTTGCGCAGGCAGCAGCATCCACCGATGTTGACAGGAGTCGGGCAATCACTTCTATCCCTTTCGCAACGAACAATGCCGTACCAAGGGGACAAAGCTACCGAAAAGTGGAAAGCTTGTCCCTTTTATAGTATACTAAGACACAAGAGTAAACATAGGCGGGTCACGCTATGACGGATGTTCAGCAGCGGGCAGCAGCAAAGGAATTTGCGGCAGACTGGCAGGAAAAAGGTTATGAGAAAGGTCATAGTCAAACCTTTTGTCACAGCATCCGTGCTGCAGGCAAGAAGGCACCCTCTTTTCCATAGAATGCTCGAAAAGTGGGTTTCATTCAG
>OLFZ01001003.1_pt1 | contig 27240 bp, 22 predicted proteins | sample 1604861 | NCBI WGS metagenome assembly OLFZ01 (sample SAMEA3888895, study PRJEB22519) | human gut metagenome | biome: human gut; feature: human-associated habitat; material: faeces | place: Denmark | collected 2011 | reverse complement strand
TTATTTCCACATCGTATCTTGACCACCGTGGCTGTCGTGCTCGGTTGGTGCAGATTTTAAACTGCTCTTGATGTTTCGAATGCAAAGGTATAAAGAATAATGGGATGGACAAAGAAAATCAAAGGAAAATCTTCTTCGAAAATAATGCATATAACAAAGCCAATAATCTTATATAATACCAAACTCTCTTAGCTGCTTCTTATTTACGGTTGGACTCTCTTTTACTGTATTGATAATCAGCTCTATCATTTCCGTATCTGAGATTTCGCCACGATAAGTACTTTTATTGAATTTACTTCTCTTTGCCACAATAATTTTTGAACAGTTTATAAACGAGTTGTGCTCCAAAAATGAAAACTGCTCAACCGTTACCGGCAACTGATAGTCTGTAACTGTTGCGGGCAAATTATAATTGATGTTTGAGTTTATTACTAATCCACCAATAACATTTCCTTCATTATCAAAACCAAGGATGATAAAGAATTTATTGCGTGTAGCATCTCCTGCCTTGGGAGTAATACCATTCTTTTGGTCAAGGTTGAGTAAGTGAACATCTCCGACATTAAGGTTGTCTTGTGCTAACTTGTCAGCCATATTCCCTAATAAATCTCCAAGATTCGTCATGACAAAGCTGCCTCCACCAATAGATTGTCCTTTATATATTCTATCATATCATCAGATGCCATGCCATCTTTTGCCATGCCAATAATATCCATGACCTTACGTCCCTGCTGTGCATAAGCACGTTTCCATTCTTCGCCATGTGATTTTGCACGTAGCTCACCGTATGGAAGATTTACGTTCTCACAGATAGACTTATCTAAAGCCTCTATATCTGCTTTTGACAGGTACTCAACATCTGGTTGACGATTAGCTTCAAGCATATAATAAGCATCGTCAGTTCCTTTAGAAATGGAACTGTTTATCATTGCTTGCAATTCTTTATCACACTGTGGGTCACCCTTTATACAATTATAAAGAACTGAAGGTACTGGTCCATCAGGCAATGCACAGAATTCGTCAGAAACCATAGGAAATCCATATTTTGCCAAATATGAAATATTAGCAAAATATATTACCTTGAACACATGGTAATAGTCTAACCCTTTTGTTTTGTTCAAGATGTATAGTAAAATCTCTGTCAGTTTCTGTTTGTCGAAGTTCGTCATTTCAAATGCCATTTTATCAATTACAAAATTAATACTTATCATGCATTATGCAAAATTTTCATAAACTTTTTACAAAATATTATATATTCAGATAGAAGCGCATCCGTTAGTAGCATAAGTCCACCAGCTTGGTATACAAATTCAATTCTGCAAGCTATACGTTACAAACTGTAACGGTTTGAAAATGCTTATAAACAAAAAACGCCTCGCACGATTTGAGCATCGTTGAGAGGCTTGGCGAGAACTGACATTGCAAAGAATGCATAAAGTTCCTACTATCCGTTCTGCACCTAAATGTTCCCACAATCCGCCATACACTCACACAGCGATTTTGCAGCAAAGGCTTGCCTATGCTTTGATGCAACAGGGAGTATAAGGTAATAGAGTTATCCTTTGCGGATAATTATCCGCAGCGTTTCTTGCATACCTATTTTGAATTGGGTTATGCAAGAAACGCTGTTTTCTTTTGTATATTAATCAATATTTGATATAGGAATCATAGGTAAAAGAAACATATCGAAAACAAGAGACTCCGTGTTTTCTAATAAATTGATAAAATTTTATATCTTTGCATTATAATTTAAGATATTAAATATGAGGGACAGACTAAAATGGGTTGAGTTTGACTTGGCATAAAAGAATCAGCAACCGACTCTTTCTATATTTAGCAAAAATTCTTACCTGTTAGAAGTTTATCCAAGAGATTAATTAAACCGAAAAAACAGCTTTATGCCTACATTAAATTGGATAGGAAAAGACAAAGTCGTAAATCATCACTTAGATGTACCATATCGTATTTTGGAACATAAGTATGGATTTAGATCCGATGATCTAAAAGACAAGTCTGAAACACATAGTGGCAACATGATTATTCATGGCGATAATCTTGAAGCATTGAAATCTCTCATGCCTGAATTTGAGGGAAAGATTGACTGTGTCTATATAGACCCACCTTACAATACTGGCGAAGAAAGTTGGGTTTATAACGATAATGTTAATGATCCACATATATTGAATTGGCTGAATAATGTTGTTGGAAAAGAAGGAGAGGATTTATCAAGGCATGATAAGTGGTTATGCATGATTTATCCTCGTCTTATGTTGCTTTACAAATTACTCTCTAATGATGGAACCATTTTCATTTCTATTGATGACAATGAATGTTTCTATCTTAAAGTTTTATGTGACTATATATTTGGAAGAAGTAATTTTATAGCAAACTTTATTTGGGAGAAAAGAAAAAATAGAGAAAATCGCAAAGAAGTTTCTGTAAGACATGATTATATTCTTTGTTATGCTAAATGCAAAAAGCAAAAAGAACGTTCTCTGAATATGCTGAACATGACAGCAGAAGCTTTGTCAAGATATTCTAATCCTGATAATGACCCTAATGGTCCATGGAAATCTGACCCTGCTCATGCACAGGCAGGACATGCTACAGAAAGCCAAATTTATACTTTTGTATCTCCTAATGGCACTGTCCACGAATTGCCAGCTGGACGTTGTTGGGTATATACACAAGAAAAGATGGCTGAAGAAGTCGCAAATGGTCATATTTGGTTAGGAGCTAATGGAAGTAATGCCCCCAGAATTAAAACATATCTCTACGAAAAAGAAAGAGGATTAGTTCCTGAAACAATGCTGTTCGCTAAAGATGTATCAACCACTGAGGAAGCAAAAAAATTTATAAAGAAGATATTCAATAAACAGGCCCCTTTTGGAACACCTAAACCAGTTGAATTAATTCAACATATTATAAAAATTGCGACAAATAGAAATTCTATCATATTGGATAGTTTTGCAGGAAGTGGTGCTACTGCTCATGCTGTATTAGCTCAAAATAATGAAGACAAAGGAAATCGAAAATTTATTCTTGTAGAGCTAATGGACTATGCAGATACATTAACTGCAGAGCGCACAAAGAAGGTTATAACAGGATACAATTATAAAGGCAAAAAAGAAACAGATGTTTTTTCAGAGAAACTCACTATGGCAAATTTGCGAAAGTTTGATCTTTTGGAACAAAAAGCTAAAGCGGCCATTGTTGAACATCAAGAAGAATATGATAAGATAAGTAAACCAAAGATCGAGGATAATTGCCTTAAAGTTAAAGGAACTAAAGTATATGATGGGTATATGCCAGGGCTTGGTGGTTCTTTCGATTTCTATGAATTGGGGAATCCAATTTTTGATAAAGATGGAAATATCAATTCGGCTATTGACGAAGATAAGGTTAGGGAATATGTTTTCTATACCGAAACTCGCTCATATCTTACGAGAGAACGAAGTCCTAAAACAAAATATCTCCTTGATACAGTAGATGGAGTGGGCTATTATTTCTACTATGAGAAAGATGCCATTACAACACTATGTAAGTCAACTTTAGGAAAAATAGTTACAGAGAAAGCAGAGCAATATATAATATATGCAAACTGCTGTACTTTGAGTAAGGAAACTCTCGCTAAATATAATATTGTGTTCAAAAAAATATCAAGTGAAATAAAGAGATTCTAAATATGGAACTAAAGAAATATCAACAAACTGTCCTTGAGGATTTGGATCTATATATTGAGGAATTGGAGAAGCAACCCACTATAAAGGCTGCTTTTCGTTCATATTGGGAAAACAAAGGGGTCTCTGTAGATTCTATAGAGAGTGATTACCTGCGACCATATAATGATGAAATAAAGGGTGTGCCTAATATTACTATTAAGGTGCCAACTGCAGGTGGAAAGACTTTCCTCGCATGTAAGTCGCTCAAACACATTATCCAAAAATTTTCTGACAATAAGCCGAAGGTTGTTGTATGGTTTGTACCGAGTGACCCTATCCTCAAGCAAACCTACAATAACCTAAGTAATCCTAACCATCCATATCGTCATGCGCTTGATGTGGATTTTGGAAGCAAAGTGCAGATTGTGAACAAGGAGTCAGCGTTGGCCGGTGAGAATATCCATCCATCACAACTTAAAGAAAACCTGACTATTTTTGTTCTTAGCGTACAGTCTTTCGCTTCCAACAGCAAAGAAGGACGTAAGTCAAGACGTGAAAACGAGAACTTGGCAGAGCACGTTTCTTCATATACATACAATGATAAGATGCTTGCAAATGCAGACGAAACTTCTTTGCTACAAGTTATCGCTCAGCTTAATCCGGTAATGGTTATAGATGAGAGCCATAATTTTGAATCATCAGACTTGCGTATAGATTTGAAGAAGGAGATTAATCCAAGTTTCATCTTTAATTTGACAGCAACCCCCAAAAATAATAGCAATATTATTAGTTTTGTGGATGCAATGCAATTAAAAATTGAAAATATGGTTAAACTACCTGTGATTGTTTATAACCATAAATCTACAACAGACGTAATTACAAATGCCATATTGCTTCAGCATAGCTTGGAAGAAAAGGCAAAAAAACAGCAAAAGGAGAAGAAAACAAAGTACATACGCCCAATAGTGCTTTTTCAAGCACAACCTAGAACTTCTGACGACAACATTAACTTTGAAAAGTTGAAAACAAAACTCATAGAAAGTGGCATTCCAGAAGAACAGGTGAAAATAAAAACCGCAGAAATCGACGAGATTAAGAATATAGACCTCATGAGTGATAATTGTGAGGTTAGATATATCATAACCGTTAATGCGTTGAAAGAGGGATGGGATTGTCAGTTTGCTTACATTCTTGCGTCTTTAGCAAATAAGTCTGCAAAAATAGATGTAGAACAGATTTTGGGTAGAGTTTTGCGTTTGCCTTATGCAAAGCAACAACCAACGGAATTACTAAATCTGTCCTATGTATTCACTTGTCAGGCTGATTTTCAAGAAACATTGAAGAGAATTGTTGAAAGTCTGAACAACGCAGGATTTAGTAAACGTGATTTCAGAGTAGCTAACGACAGCCAAGCAGAAATTAATAAGGAAGAGGAAAAGGAAGAACCCTCTTTGTTTTCAAATCCGCTGTTTGTTAGTACTCCTACAGACATTTATTCCACACCATCCAACTCTGGAGATTCTTCATATACCACTACGGATTATCATCACGAAGATGATATTGAAGAGATTGAGGTTAATGTTATTAAACGTAGTGTGGACTCAAACGGTAATAATAATGGTGAAATAACCCAAAAACTGGAGGAATCAGCATTAAAGCAAAGTAACAATTATAATGAATTTATTGCAGAGAATGAAGGCGAAAGCAACGATCCTGTTGTGCAATTAACAGATATGAACAACAACTATCCGATTAAATCAGTTTTTGCAGAAGCTGCAAAAGATGTTACACTTCCAGTATTTGTTCAAAAAGTAGAGAACATTGGGTTGTTCGGTAGTGAAACCGGATACTCTCAGGTTGAGAAATCAGATTTGTTAGAGGGGTTGGATTTAAGTATAGAAGATCATAAAATTGATTTCACACGTTCTTCTGTTGAAATGGAGCAAATAGATTTGGTATCAGACAACACTGATGGCTCTGATTCTGTCCCCATTCACAAACAGTTGAACATGAAGCAATTGGAAAGCATTAAACAACAACTACTGTCAATACCGCCAGAAGGAAAAAAGAGACAGTTGGCAAGTACCATTGCAAAGCGTCTTAACATGCAAGAGTTGTCTGAGAAAATGGTGTTAGACTATATTTATGACTGCATCAAAAATCTTGATAATAATGCAATTGAAGACCTCATTACTTTCCAATTACAAACAACCGAAGCCTTTAAATTGAAAATAAAGTCTATAATGAATTCTTATTGTCATAAGACTTTTAAGGATTGGTTAGACATAGGAAGGATAAAAATTGGCAAATCACTAACATATAGCCTTCCTAAACATATTGCTGTTACAAATAAAATGGTCGGAGTCCAAAAGGGTTTGTATAAGGAGGAAGACAATGTAAATGGATTTGAATCAAAAGTTATAAGTGCTATAGCTAATGATGATAATGTAGAATTTTGGCACAGAAACCAGGAAAGAGGCAAAGGATATTTCATAAATGGTTTCATCAACCATTATCCAGACTTTATCGTAAAACTGAGATCAGGTCAAATCCTGCTGGTTGAGACCAAGGGAGATGACCGAGATAATTCTGATAGCTCACGAAAATTGGAGCTTGGAAGAACCTGGGCTAATGCTGCTGGAGGAAATTATCGCTATTATATGGTATTTGATAATAATCCCCTGTATGGAGCTATAACCATAAATGATTTGATAAAGAAGATAAGAGATTTTGCCAATCATATTTAAGACATTAGTGTCCCGATTTTAACGGGACACTAATGTAATCGTACCTTTACGGGATTGAAATAAACGTTTTTCTATCCTCGAAGGACGTGATGCAACAGTTCTAATCGTCTTTATGGAATTGAAATGTAACTATAAAGCGATGAGTTCAACTATAATTCCCCTCGTTCCTTCTTCGTTTGCTCTTCGTTACATCTCCATTATGCTTTCGTTATACCTCCGTTATGCCTCCGTAATACCTCCATTATACCTCCGCTTCGTTAACGAAGGTAGATCGAGTTCACTACGGAGGTAGATCGAGTTCACTACGAAGAACGAACGAAGGAACAACGGGGAAGGAAATGCTATATCAACAGTACTTTGACATTATCACATATATTATTAAAACATACCTCACCGCAAATCTACAACAATAAATCCAAAAAGCAAATTCTTTAGATAATTATAGATGCTGGGAGTTTTAGCTAAAGCTTTTTCATGTATTCTTGTTTATGCCAAAATGAATACGATACCATATCCATTTACAATCATGACACTAATGTCAGGAACGTGATATAAAGAACTGTTACGCGTCTTGAAACGATCGTATCATGCCATGATATGACCGTATTGTGCCTTGAAACGATCGTATCATGGCATGATACGAGTATTTTTTGAATACTGCTCTTGATGTTTCGAGTGCAAAGGTATAAAGAAAAAAAATGTGATTGATAAAGAAACGGGAGGGAAGATGGCTCTATAATTGCTTGAAAAAGTTTACGAGCAAGGAAGCCACGGTAAAGGCAATTCCTACCCCCACCACACCTGTCCACCCGTAATGCTGCCAAGACAGACCGGAAACGAATGTACCGGCAGAACCACCCAAAAAGTAAATGGTCATATAAACGGTATTGATACGATTGATGGCAGATGCGTCAAGGGCGACTACGCTGGTCTGATTCGACAAATGGATGCATTGCATACCGGCATCAATCAGCAAGATAGCAATTATCATCCACAAATAGCTGTCATTCCCCCAAAATGCCAGTATCCATGCAGCCAACACTACGCATCCTCCGGCAATAGAGAAGAACCTCGCACCGTACTTTTGGACGTAGCCGCTGATGAAAACCACCGTGGATGCACCTGCCAGTCCACACAAGCCGAGTGCTCCGATAATGTCGTCGCTGGCAAAAAAAGGTTCCTGTTTCATCCGAAAAGCAAGGCAACTCCACAAAGCGAAGAACGAGCCATAAGCCAATGCCGCCCTCAGCGATGCGATACGCAAGTACGGGTATTGGGAGAGCAGGCGCAACAAAGATTTCATCAACCCTGCATAACTTTCTTGCAAACAGGTAGACAACGCGGGTAGCATCTTGTGAATCATCAGGAAGCATCCGAGCATAAACAAGCAAGCTGCAAAATAGACGGAACGCCACCCACATACGTCAGCCAGAAAGCCACTGAACACCCGTGAACCAAGAATACCTATGAGCAGACAAGATTGTATAATCCCTACATTGCGCACCTTGTACGCAGGGGTTGAATAGTAAGATACTAACGGAATGAAAAATTGCGGCATAACTGAAGATGCACCGGCAAGCAATGATGCGCCCCACACCCAATAGATGTTCGGGGCAAGGACAATGGCAAGCAAGGCGCACGAAGATATGATATAATTGGTCAATATCAGCTTCTTTCGTGAGACCAAATCACCAAGCGGGATGACAAACACAAGTCCGGTCACATAGCCTATCTGTGTCAATGTCGCTACCATGCTAGCAGAAAAGTCGTTTACCGCGAAATCTTTTGCCATGCTACCCAACAAAGGTTGGTTGTAGTAGCAGTTGGCAACGGAAAGTCCGGTAGCAACTGCCATCAGAGCCAGCAGAGCTACCGGAATGCCTTGGTTCTCTCTTAATTCATACTTCATTTGTCGTCTCCTTTCAGTATGACACGACTTTCAATCCTATCAAGGATGCAATGAGCGTGAAGAGGAAGAAAAGCCTGATGGGAGTGGCAGGTTCCTTGAAAACGAATATCCCAATCAAAACCGTACCAACCGCTCCGATTCCCATCCAAATGGCGTACGCAGTTCCCAAAGGCAAAGTCTGTACCGCTTTGGCAAGCAAAGTCATGCTCAGTACGGTAGAGGCAAGGAAACCGCTTCCCCACAAATAAAATCCAACTCCTGATGCCGCTCTCGCTTTCCCTAAACAGAATGTGAGGCTCACCTCAAACAATCCTGCCAATAATAAGATTATCCAATTCATACCTATGTTTTATTAAATTCGGGCGCAAAAATAAACAAACAATCCCTAATAGCTTTTTGCATTTGGTAAAAACAGACTTTTCATTTGACAAAAAAACATCTGTTTATTCTCGTTTCCGGATGCTATTGTATAATTTTGCACACTAACAACAGCAATGAACTATGGATATAAAGGAAATCATCAACCAGAGATATGCCATGCCGGACGCATCTTTGGACAGGTTGCAACAATGCCTGACGGAAGTCTCATATCCCAAAGGATTCAGAGTATTGGAATGCGGCAAGGTGGAGAAAGACATCTTTTTCATTAAACAAGGCATTGTCCGTGCCTTTACTTCGGTGGATGGGAAAGAAATTACTTTTTGGGTCGGCAAAGAGGGAGCGACCCTTGTTTCTATGAAAGGCTATGTAAATGACGAGCCGGGATATGAAACAATGGAATTGATGGAAGATTCCGTCTTATATGTATTGAAAAGGAAAAAAATGAAAGAGCTGTTTTCGGAAGACTTGCACATCGCCAATTGGGGACGGCGTTATGCGGAGATGGAGCTGCTTGCTACTGAGGAACGACTGATTTCGATGTTGTCCGCTATCGCTTCGGAACGATATAAGGAGCTATTGGAGAAAGAACCAGATTTGTTACAGCGATTGCCGCTGGGAAGTATCGCCACCTATTTAGGCATCACGCAGGCAAGTCTGAGCAGGATTAGGGCACAAATAAAGTGACGTTTATCTTTTATTCCAGCTGGAAGGAATGGATGCAAAACCTTGAAAGAGAAGCAACCTACGTATTTATAAATTTGTAGAGGACAACATGATGGAAATAAAAAAGATTAATCACGATTTTTCAGTGTGCAAAGTAGCGGATTATTCGCTTGTAAACTTAAATGCGGAATACTGTTTCATCGGGAAAACAGATGAAGAAAAATCCTTGGTATGCATTACCGGCGATGTTCCGGCCAATGTCACTCAACGTGATGATGGGTGGAAAGGTTTTCGTATTCAGGGGATTTTAGATTTTTCTTTGATTGGCATACAATCTAAGATTTCAGAGATTTTGGCCCAAAACAGCATTTCGATTTTTGCGATTTCAACCTATAACACGGACTATGTTTTGATAAAAAAGGAGAATTATCAAAAGGGACTGAATATTCTCAAACACTCAGGTTATAAAATTGTAGAGTGACAACTTGGCCTTCTGTTCTTCTGGAAACCGTTCTTCTGCTTCAATCCGCTTAGAAACGGTTTTCAGCTCTCTTCCCAACTTCCGTGATTTTCCCCTAACTACTTAATTCACAGATTATATTGCGTTAATCTGCCGAATTTCGGAGGTTTTTCCACAGATTCAATGTAAAATCGTTTGAGGTTATGCAAGTACTTCCTGATGGAAGTGCCTTGGCAACGGTAGAGGATATTTCTAACATTGGAATGGTCGTTTTATTCCTTGCTAATAAGGGAATTTCCTATTATGACGACAAAAAATAAATGTGCCAATAGGTAAGCGTGTAATGCAAATTGGCGCATACAAATATATGATGCGCAGTGAAATGGAAAAAACTGTTCCTATAGTTGAAATTATGGATTAGTTATCGCAATACAACTCCATTTTTCTGTATTGAATTGATTTTCCAATCATACGCCCCCTCTGCGACATCGCCAATCTCTTTGAGTGTATGGCGATGTTTTATTTCGTCAAATGGCTGGCGGCTCTCCGCATAATCACAGAGCCATGTGGAAAAGCCACGCAGGCATAGTGCTGGGCCGGCTTCACGCCGTGCCCGCCACGGCAGACCTCGACGCCATAAGCCTCGGGGTGCTCTGCACACTGATATTCTTCGTGGGCTACGGCATAGGCAACGACACCACCATGCTGGCCCGGTTCCGCAGCCTCAGCCCCGGACTGGCACTGCTGCCGGCCGTGTCGATACTGGGCAGCCCGGCCGAATGGCTCGCCGTGGGCAGCTGCATGGGCTACTACTCCATATCGAGCGTGCTCATCACCGGCTACCGGGGCACGGAACTGGGCACCATCGCCCTGCTCTCAAACATTGTGCGCGAGATGATTGCACTGCTCGGGGCACCGCTGCTCGTAAGGCTGTTCGGCACACTGGCACCCATAGCGGCTGCAGGGGCCACGGCCATGGACACCACGCTGCCCGTGATAAGCCGCACATGCGGCCCGAGGCTCGTGCCCGTGTCGATATACTGCGGCATGGCCACCGACTTCAGCGTGCCGTTCCTCGTCACGCTATTCTGCTCGATGTGAGCCCACGGCGGCAGCCACGGTCAGCCAGGCCACGGCCGGCATCACAGGAACAGGGCAAACACCGAGGCGCCTATCACCGTAAGTATGCCGCTCACCACTATAGACAGGCCGCTCGTGGCTCCCTCGACCACACCCATCTCCATGGCCTTGGCCGTGCCTATGGCGTGTGAACTGCTGCCTATGGCTATGCCCTTGGCTATGGGCTCCTCTATCCTCAGCAGCTTTAGGAACTTCTCGGCGAAGATGTTGCCGAGCACGCCGGTGACAATGATCGACACCACGGTGACCGACACTATGCCGCCCAGCTCTTCAGACACACCCATGCCTATGGCCGTGGTTATTGACTTCGGCAGGAAGGTGACGTATGCCTCGTGGCCGAAGCCAAACGCCAGGGCAAGCAGCAGCACCGTGACGAGGCTTGCAAGGGCACCGGCCGCGATGCCGCACACTATGGCGCGGTAGTTTTTCTTGAGCAGCTCCACCTGCTGGTATAGCGGCACGGCAAGGCACACCGTGGCCGGGGTGAGCAGGTAGCTCAGCCATGCCGCCCCGCGGCTGTAAGACCCATAGTCGACACCGAGCACAAGCAGGGCTGCAATGACAAGCACTATCGACACGAGCAGCGGGTTCATGAAGCCCCAGCCCGTCTTGCGGCGCAGGGCCACGCCAACGGCATAAGACACCAGGCTGATGCACACGCCGAAGTAGACCGAATCGCAGAACAGGCGTTCCATCAGCGACCCTCCTTTCCGCGGCGTATCATCCGCTGCGTAACCAAGCCGGCCACACCCATGACCACAAACGTGGTAAGCACGGTCACGGCCACATAGGCCACCAGATGGCCGGCAATGTCGGCCCACGAGTCAACCAGTCCGACGGCCGCCGGGATGAACATCACCGGCATGACAGCTATGAGAAACGTGCTCACCTCGCGCACATCCTTCACCTTGACCCATTTCATCTGCAAAGCCACAAACAGCATCACGATGCCGTAGATGCTGGCCGGTATGGGCAGCGGCAGCATGGCGTGCAGAGCCTCACCCGCAAACGAGAAGGCGAGTATTATCAGAAACTGTGTGATATACTTCATGACAAAGCCCTCACTTTATGCCAATGCCTTCGATATATTGCCTTATAAGCGCCACGGAACGCTCGGCCCCGAGCCTCACGCTGTCGAAGCACAGGTCGTAGTCGCTCGAGTTGCCCCACTGCAGGTGGGTGTAGTACCTGTGGTAGCGCACCCGGCTGTCGTCCATGTCGCGCACTATCTCGCGCGCCTCGGCCATGCCTATGCCCTGCTCGGCGACCACAGCCCTTACACGCTCGTCCTCGCGCCCCTTGAGGAACACCGACACGAGGTCGGCCCTCCGGCGGAATATGTAGTTGCCGCAGCGGCCTATTATGATGCAGTTGCGCTGCCCTATCATGTCAGACAGTATGTCGAGCGCCCTGCTGTGCACCGGGCCCTCGCTGTGGCCGAGGGCCGAGATGGCAAACAACAGTTCGTCGACGGGTCGCTCCTCAAAGAAGTCGTCCATCTCTTCGAGCACACCCTCTGCGCGGGCCATCTCCAACAGGCCCTTACGCGTGTAGAACGGTATGCCGTAGGCGGCGCCCAGCATCTTGCCGATGGCCAGTGCGCCACACCCGTATTGCCGGGCTATAGTGATAATCATTGGCGTTTGATTTTAAGAAAAGGATGCAAAGTTAGCAATATTAGCCGAGAAGCGTATGCACCCGGCCATGTTTTTTGCCTCGCGCGCATTCCCACGGCTTGTCACTTCGTCATCACATTCCGCAAATCGGCATAGCTCTCCTCCACATCGCAGGTAACGGTGGAGCTGGATATGGTGGCAAAGTGGCGGCGGGCACACTCCAACTCATTGCTCTGCTATCCCAAGAAACTTGTTCATACGCTCAATACATTTCTTTTTTTGATGGATGTTTGGATGAACATACAGGTTGAGCGTTGTTGCCACATTTGAATGACCGAGTATGGCGCTTACCGTCTTGTAATCGCATTGGCTCTCTATGCAACGGGTTGCAAAGGTGTGGCGCGAGCAATGGAACAGAACCCACAAAGCAGCCGTTAGCAAACAAGTGACAACAAAACGCAATCCGTTTGAAATGAGCGGTTTCGCATTATTCTGCCGGATGCTGGAAACGCAACGGAGTGCGGAATGGCGAGGCATTTCAGTTACCAAGCCGTTAGCCGCCTGTTACCGAAGCAAGGACAGGTAACGCTCGGAAAATGAAATTGTTGTGCGCCCGTTCCGATTGCGCCGATACGCACCGTTCTGCAAATCAATGAACGCTTGTGGAAAAGCCACGCGACTTTGACCCTTTTGGTATAAGCCGCTTTGTCAAAACTGGTAAGCATTAAAGAGCGTATAAATTGCCCACCAAAACCTTTCTGCCAGACAGACGAGTTTTCTCCCATCATTGTTTTGGAGAGTAAATCTCCCATCTTCACAAAACCATCGTCAAATATCATCCAGTAGAACGTACTACACATGAAAGGATTGTTATGCAGGAGTTTTTGTTTCGTAACCTCTTGATTAAATGTAGAAGCAAACAAGGCTGTCAGTTTCTCATGGACTTGCTGGTAATTGCTTCCAAATTGAGCTTTATTGTAGCTTTCAGTCCCAGGACAAAGGCTTTCAAGTAATTCTGTAATGCCCTTAATCCCATTGAGAGACAGCATTTCTACCAAGTAAGACATGCCTTTAAGAATGAAAGTCATATCACCTTCGTATGCTTTGGCAAAAAGATTTGTAAATTCTTGATAGTCTCCGGGGTGTTCATAGTGCCAGCGACGCAGGCTGAGCAAATTCAAATCCTTGTTAACTGCTTCTTGAGTTTCACGTTTCTTATCCTCCCAATAGGCATGAATGCCTTCTTTAATGTATTTTGCATCCTCTGATTGCTCAAATTTGCTCATGGCATATTCTATTTCCTTAAACCCATTGTCCAATTCCAAATAGCAATACAAGCAGCAGGCAGACACATTCCCATCTTTTATGGCATTGGAGAATTTGTCAATCAACTCATCGGTAGTAACCCCTTCTTCTGTGGTCATTATCTCCAGGATTATGCTTTGTAACTTGTTTGTCTCATCATCTATCTGTTTACTGTAGTTATCGCACAACAGGTTCTTTAAGATTGATTGAATCTTACTCTTAAAGTCTGTATAGATTTCTCGATTCGCTTCAAGCCATTCCTGCATTTCCGATTGACTGGGATAGTTATCATGGTGAAGTTCCTTCATATCATCATCCATATAAACAGTTTTGCTAAATGGTTAATCTTTGAGACATGCCAAAGGAATCACTTTAACTCCATCAGGACGAGAGTATGCCATTGTTCCACCCGTAATCACAATAAGCAAGTCTGGCTCCCGAATAGGCACCTGCTTCTCCGTCTTATTGTGTTCCTGTATCAACCTTTTGAGTTCCAGTAGATGTTTTGCACCGTCATCTATTTCACGGCTACCAAGTTTGCATTCTATCAAGGCGTAACGCCCATCTTCCAGATGTAACACCAAATCAGCTTCCAGACCATATCTATCTCTATAATAGGAAATACGACTATTGAAATCAGCTGTATATGCCTTTAGGTCTCTGACGCACATCTGTTCAAATATGAAGCCAAAGGTTTTGAGCTGAGTCTCTAATGCTTCTGCATTGACATTCATAGCAGCTACAGCAATAGAAGGGTCAACGAAGCAACGCTTGGGAGAGCTACGGATGGCTGTCTTACTACGGATAGCGGGACACCACGCATCAATATCTTGGATAACGAACAATTTTTCCAAGGCAGCAATATAATCATCAAAGGTGTTCATGGACAAACTGATGTCTTCTGACGCAGTGACATCTGCAAGGATATTGCTTTTCTTGGCTAGTGTACTGATATTTCGGGCATACGACTTCATGATTTGTCGAGCAATTTTCGGATTTCGCTGTTTGTTATCTACAGCCGAAATATCATTCTCGCAAACGCTATTTACATAATCCTTGGCGATGAACATGCTTGCTTTTGGTGGCATCTGCAATGTGGCAGGCCAGCCTCCTCGACAGGCAGTCAGAATCAATCCTGGAATATCTAATTTACTTGATGCACCATCAATATCGTAATCAGGATTATTGAAAAGTTCCTGAATAGAAACTTCTCCTGATGATTCCAAAGATTCCCATAAACTCATCGGGTAAATCTTCATTCGTGTAATGCGCCCTGTACCAGTATGCCGAATCTTTGTTTTATCCACGGTGTTGCTTCCCGTCAGAATAAATTGTCCAGGCTTACCTCCTGTATTATCGACAGCTGTACGTACAGCATCCCAAATCATCGGGGCATCTTGCCACTCATCTATCAACCTCGGTTGCTCTCCTTTTAATAATAAAGATGGCTTAGTGGCTGCTGTGGTAAGATACTCTTCCGCTTTATCTGGGTCTTGCAACTTGATTACGCTCTTGGCTTGTTGTTCCGCTGTGGTTGTTTTTCCAGTCCATTTTGGACCTTCTATTAGTACTGCTCCAAATGTTTCCAAGCGTTCTTGAAGAATTTTATCAGCGACTCTTGATAAATATTTCATGACGGTTGCTCTATTTTTAGTACAAAGATACTGATTTTATTTGAAATACGATTGTTCACTTGGTATTTTTGCGGTATTTTACTTGGTACTTTTGTGGCGAATTGTTCCGTATTTTTGCGGTGTTTTGCTTGGTATTCTTGCGGTAAAGGTTACATCAGTTAGATAAATCAACCATCAACTCCATCCTCTCCTCTTCGCTCAAGCCTTTCAACATCTCCAATAAAGCTTTTTTATCTACAACTGGAGCAGTCCCTTTAGGCTTCTCATTAAGCAAATAATAATTATACTCCAACATCTTCGCAAGAGGATAAGCACCTATATAGTTGGAAGTGATGTCACTGCCACCACTATGCCCCATGCTGTCACTTATGTATTTATAAGGTACGACACCTGAATTATTGAGATTGGTAGCAAAGCTATGTCTTGCCCATGTTGGTGATGGTGTTTGTTCCAGTCCTATGAGTTTAGCGACTTTTGCCATGTGCTCACGTATATATCTGTTATAACGTTGGATAACCCATATCTCCTGTTCAGGGGTAATAAGTTCGCTCATTATGGGAAATACCCGTCGCCCAAGTTTTGGAGCATTACCATATCGGTTGAGTATCTCTTGTACCTCAGGTGTAACAGGAAATATTACCTCACTGGCACTCTCGTTTCGTTCCCGGGTCTTATGACGAAGAAAACGCAACTGTTTGCCATGAGTGGCATAGTATAGTTCATCATAAGTCAGACGGAGTGTATCAGCAAGATTTTGTCCATCGCCTAAATACATAAAGAGGAATAATCCAAGGTCGCGAAATATAGCATGTTTTTCTCGCCCAAGAAACAACTCGTTCCTATCCTTGTCTTTTGCCTCACCTGCTTTCCAGAAGTCATAGAGTTTACGCATGGTAGCTACATCAAGAAACTCATGCTTGCGGCTTTGGGATTTATTGTAACCTGTGTCCTTGAACATTTCCTTGGTATCACCCTTCATCAAACCATTTGAGATACACATATTGATGATTGTTCTGAGGCTACGAAGTGCGATGGCAATGGTCGTGGTACTCAGTCCATTTTTCCTCATAATCTTTACCCATTTCAAGACGAACTCCCTGTTAATGTCAGCAAATGATACATCCGTTCCCAAGTCTTTCACAAAGCGGTTACGAACATCTTTACTACAACGGGCAGAGCCAGCCTTGCCTTCATTAGTTTTAGATTGAATGTATGAATCCCACACTGTAATAATGGTGCTGTCATCATCCTTTCTACCCTGAAATCTGTCTTGCAGCTTGCGAAGAGAGAAGTTGTTTTCTGCGATAAGTTGATTGGCGATAAGTTCCACCCTATACATTAGATTTTTCATGTTGTTTCTCTCTGTCAGTTGAACACGACGACCACTTTTTTCGTATTCGCACAAGGTCAACCATTCTTCCATAGTGTATGTTTTGCCCAAACGAAGAAAGACTTTCTGTCCGGCATGACATACACGCACGGCAACAGGAAGCGGTTGCGAATAATCTCCTGCTTTTCGTATGTCAAGAGTCAACGAGCCATATACATTGCCATTAGAAGCTGTGAATTTAGCAAGGCATTTTTCAGCGCGTTACACCCCTCCCGGAGTAAAGAAAAAATATCTCTGAGATAATTTAAAATATGTCTGACCTATTTCAAAATATGTCAGACATATTTTCCGCGCCCTTGAAAACCCGCCGGCCGGCGTCAAAGACAAATGACCCCGTGAGCACAAAATTGTTGTCTACATGCCCGGGACGCATACAAAAAACCGAAAAATTTGTTAGCCCGGGTTTCATGCGGTACGTTTCAGGCTGTACGCCCGGACAAGTCTTTGTAAAGCAATGAAAAATACAGAATGAATTTTGCATTCCACCAGCCTTTCACTATCTTTGCATATCTTTAAAATACTTTATCGGCATAAAGCCGAAAATTACAGAACAAAACAAGACATCCAGATGAAGCAAACATTTAAATCAGCGCTCCTGTCGGCCGTATTGCTGGCGGCAGGCATTTGCACCGTCGCGGCTGACGACGACATCAAGCGCTCCACTTACGAAAACCCGGTTATCCCAAGTTCAACGCCCGACCCTACGATAATAAAATGCGAGGAAGACGGCTTCTATTACCTTTACGGCACCGAGGACACGCGCAACATGCCCATTTACCGTTCAAAAAATCTTGTGGATTGGATTTTCGTGGGCACAGCCTTCAACGAGGCCTCGCGCCCTGCCTGCGTAGGTCCAAACTCGGGCGCAGGACTGTGGGCTCCCGACATCAATTACATCAACGGACAGTATGTGCTTTATTTCTCAATCGGCGTATGGGGGCAGACTGAGAAATGCGGCGTCGGGGTAGCCACATCCGACCGTCCCGAAGGCCCGTTCGTCGACCGCGGCGTGCTGTTCCGCTCCCAGGACATAGGCGTGACCTTCTCAATCGACCAGTTCTACATCGAGGACAACGGCAAAAAATACCTCATCTGGGGAAGCTACAACGGCATTTACATGATTGAGCTTACCGACGACGGCCTGCGCGTAAAACCGGGCGCACAGAAGGTGCAACTCGTGGGCAACCTTACCGAGGCTTCCTATGTGTACAAACGCGACGGCTACTACTACCTGTTCGGCTCCACTGGAACATGCTGCGAAGGCGCAAAGAGCACCTACCACATAGTTTACGGCCGCTCCGACAAGCTCGAAGGGCCTTACGTCAACAAGAGCGGCGGCCGAATGCTCGACAACCAGTCGGAAACACTCATCGAGGGCGACGACTTCGTGGCCGGCCCGGGACACAATGCCGAATTCGTCGTGGACGACAACGGCGATACGTGGATTCCCTACCACGGATACCTGCGCGACAACGAAGGTCTGGGCCGCGTGGTGTTTATCGACAAGGTGCAGTGGAAAGACGGATGGCCTTACGTAGAAGGCGGCCACCCCTCGCGCACGAGCACAGCGCCTTATTTCAAAGAATAACAACCCGCCCGCCGGGAAACGCCCCTCCTGCCGCACTACGTGCACGGCAAGGAACGTACACGGCAGAAACATACCTTACATACATGAAACCGTCCCGCAATAAAGCGGGGCGGTTTTACGTATGTCGGCCGGATTTCCTAATTTTGGCAGACACATAACCGTTAAAACAACAACCCACACATGAGCATAACGATTTCCCTGATGTTAATCTTAGCGCTTGCGGCAGGTTTTGCAGGCGGAATGCTGCTTGCCCGCGCGCGCAGCTCAAAGTCGTCCGAAAGCAGCCTGCAGGAGATTGCCGCCCTGCGGGCACGGCTCGAAAGCGAGCAACGCCGCAGCGCCGAGATACTGGAACACGAACGCAGCGTGCTCAGGAACGAGCGCGAACTGCTGCGCGAAGAAATGCGCAACCTCTCGTCCGACATAGCCAAAAGGCAAAGCGATGAACTCCTGCGCATGAACGACAGCAAGATAGGCGAACTTCTCAGCCCGCTGAACAAAGAAATAAAGGATTTCCGCGACACTTTCGTAAGGAACACCACCTCCGTGGACGAACACATAGGTAGGATGATGGAGAAAACCGTACAGCTGGGCGCACAGACCGAACAACTGAAGCGCGCCCTCACGGCCGAGACAAAAACCCAGGGAATATGGGGCGAAGGAGTGCTCAAACTGCTGCTCGAGTCCTCAGGACTGCAGGAAGGCACGGGCTTCGAACTGCAATACAGCGAAAAGGACGAGCACGGGCGCAACATCTTTCCCGACGCGGTGGTGCACCTGCCCGCCGGGCGCAACATAGTAATCGACGCAAAGGTATCGCTCACATCGTTCTACTCGTATGCCAACGCCGACACCAAAGAAGAGCGCAGCAAGTACCTCAAAGAACACATAGCCTCGGTAAAAAGGCACATCGACGAGCTTTCAGCCAAGAACTACCCCAAACACACGCCCGGCGCAATGGGCTATGTGTTCATGTTCCTGCCCACCGAGGCCGGGTACGTGGCTGCCGTGAGCAACGACGTGCAACTTTCGCTGTATGCTTACAGGAAAAAGGTAATACTGCTCAATCCTTCTACGCTTCTCTCGGTGCTGCAACTTGCCGACAACCTGTGGAACAGCGAGAACCAAAGCAAATCGGTAAACGAGGTTATCGACGCCGCCGCCAGGCTGTACGACAAATTCGCCGTGTTTGCCAACAATTACGTCAGGATAGGCGATTCGATAAAGAAACTGCAGGAAACCTACGAAGAAAGCGAGAACCAGCTACTGCGCGGGCGGGGAAACATTGTAAGGCAGCTCGAAAGCCTGAAGGACAAAGGCGTGAAACCGTCGAAGGAAGTGCCGCTCCGGCTGGCTTCGCGCTCGTCGGACGACGGACTTGCCGGAACGCAGCAGGAGCAACCCGCGCGGTAAAGTTCATTCAGACAAAAAGGGACATGCGTCAAGCCCGCTTTTCATCGGCCTTTGCGAAGGGGTAAAAATATGTCCGACATATTTTGAATTATGTCAGACATATTTTCAATTATCTCGGAGATATTTTTTCTTTGCCCGGACACCCGCAAAATTTGTGGTAAATCCATGTATGTTAAAAAGTACCTCCAACGCGGACATCGCGCGACGCGGTGCACGCTTCGGGCTTTTCACTCCACGGGCTTGTAGCGCGGCACGAGCGATTTCATCACCGTCCATCCCAGCAGGTAGGCCACCGAGCAGCCGCAGAATATCATGAAATATCCGGCCTCTTTGCCCTCGAAGCCCAGGAGTGTGAACCGCGTCTGCTCCACATAGTCGAGCAAACGGCCCGACCCCACATTTATAAGAAACGAGCTTATGCCCCCGGCCATGCCGTTAAGCCCCGTTATCGTGGCCACAGTGTTCTTGGGGAACAAGTCGCTGCCCACGGAAAACAGGTTGGCCGACCACGACTGGTGCGCCGCGCCCACTATGCCTATTATCACTATCGTCAGCCAGCACGAATACTGCCCCACGGGCTGCGCCAACAGTCCGAGCAGCGGGAAGACGGCAAAGATGAGCATTGCCCTCATGCGGCACGTGTAGGCGTTTTTGCCCGTGCGGTTTATGAACACCGTGGGCAGCTTGCCGCCAAGTATCGAAAGCATTGTTATGGCATAGAGCACGAAGATGAGCATTTGCGCCGTGAACGTGTCGGACGCATAGCCGTACACGTCGCTTATGTAGGCGGGAGTCCAGAAAAGGAAGAACCACCACACGCCGTCGGTAAGGAACTTGCCGAGCACTATGGCCCACGTCTGCCTCAGGCGCAGGCATTCGAGCAGCGGAATCTTGCGCCCGCCGGCGGCGGTGTCGGTGCTGCCGCTGTCGTGCAGGATATACCGGCGCTCGGCATCGTTCACGTGCGGGTTTCCCCGCATGTCCTTATAGGCAAAAAGCCATATACCCATCCACAGGAATCCCAGTCCGCCGATTATAAGGAACGCCATTTCCCAGCCGTTGCCCACGCCGAGGTCCTTGAAGAACCTTGCCAACGACGGCACGCACAGGGGAGCCACCAGCGCGCCCACCGTGGTGCCGGAGTTGAATATTGCCGTTGCGAAAGCCCTGTCTTTCTTCGGGAAATACTCCGCCGTCACCTTTACGGCCGCGGGAAAGTTGCCCGCCTCGCCGGCAGCGAGCACTATGCGCGCCGCCATGAAGAAGTACACGCTCACCATGGCTATCGTGGAAGCCGTAGCCCCGGCCGCCCCCACCATCTGCGCCGCGCCGTCGAGCCCCACAACCGTTTCGGTGGCCCAGCCGCAAAGGGCGTGCAGGCACGCTCCGGCCGACCACACACCTATGGCCACAAGGTAGCCTTTCTTCGTGCCCAGGCGGTCGATAAAACGCCCCGACACGAGGTTTGCTATAGCGTAGACGAGCGCAAAGATACCCGCCACGTTGCCGTAATCGGTATCGGTCCAGTGGAACTCGGGGGCGATAAAGTCTTTCCATGTAAGCGACAGCACCTGGCGGTCCATGTAGTTGATAGTAGTTGCCAGGAACAGCATTCCGCAGATAACCCACCTGAAGTTGGTCATCCGCTGTACGATAATCTTGTCAGTCATTTTCTAAGGTTTAGGTTCAAGGTTCTTATGGTATTTTCGTAAACGTTTGTAAATATACTCGTTTCCTGCATTACGGCAAAAGGCACGGACAATAAAATGCGCGCCCGCCGCACCGGCAACCGACAGACGCAGACACTGGAACCGGTGCCCCGAAACCGGCATTTCCGGGGCAAAAAATTGAAAACTGATTTTCAGTGTGTTTACCCCACATGGGAGCAAAGAGAAAATACAAGGCACATATTTCAAAATATGTCTGACCTATTTTAAAATATCTCAGACATATTTTTTGCCCCCTGAAAACCCGCCGCGAAAATGTCCCGAAAACGCAGACAAACTCCGGCACGCCTTTCCGCCCCCAACTACCGGGACTTGCGCACCCGTTTTTCCGCAAAAATTAACTAACTTTGCAACTTCGGGAAATTATATGCCACTCAACACAATATTCCTACAAAATGGCGATAGAAATACGAAAAGTAGACAGCAAAAGCGACCTAAAGAAATTCATACGTTTCAACTACGAACTTTACAAGGACAACCCCTACTCCGTGCCCGACCTGTACGAGGACATGCTCAAGACATTCTCGCCCGGGCGCAACGCCGCACTCGAGTTCTGCGAAGCCGATTATTTCCTCGCACTGCGCGACGGCAAAATCGTGGGGCGCGTGGCAGCCATAATAAACCACCGCGCCAACGAAACGTGGAACACACACAGCGTGCGCTTCGGATGGATTGACTTCATCGACGACCGCGAAGTGTCGGCCGCGCTGCTGCGCACAGTGGAGCAATGGGGACGCGAACGGGGCATGACCGAGATAGTAGGTCCTTTGGGCTTCACCGACCTCGACGCCGAAGGAATGCTAATCTACGGGTTCGACCAACTCTCTACCATGTCGACCATATACAACTACCCTTACTATCCCGAACACATGGAGGCACTGGGGTTTGAAAAGCAAACCGACTGGATAGAAAAGAAACTGCTCGTGCCCGAGTCGCTGCCCGAAGGCTACAAACGCCCCGCCGAGATAGTAAAGAAACGCTACAACCTGCACATTCGCAAGATAAAATCGAAACGCGAACTCAAGAAAACCGGACTGGCATATAAGATTTTCGACCTCATAAACGAAGCCTACGCGCCGCTCTTTGGCTTCTCGCGCATGACAAACCGCCAGGTCGACCAGTACGTAAGGGAATACTTCCCGCTGCTCGACCTGCGCATGGTTACCGTAGTGGAAGACGAAAACAACGAACCCGTGGCCGTGGGAGTGTCAATGCCGTCAATCTCGCGCGCACTGCAAAAGGCAAAAGGAAAGCTCTTCCCCTTCGGATGGTTCCACCTGCTCAAAGCATTGTTCTTCAAACATCCCGACACGCTCGACCTCCTGCTCGTGGGAGTAAAGACCGAATACCAGAGCAAGGGCGTGAACGCGCTGCTCTTTACCGATCTCATACCCATATACATGAAGATGGGCTTCAAGTACGGCGAAACAAACCCCGAACTCGAAAGCAACAGCAAAGTGCAGGCACAATGGAAATACCTTGACGGCGAAATACACAAACGCCGCCGCTGCTACCGAAAAAACATCGGATAACCGCCGCCCGACAAGGCAAAACGCCACGGCACAACGGAAAGAAAAGCAATTATGGAAGACAACATACTATACGACAAAAACAACACCTCACAACAAACGCCCGAATACTCCGACGAGAGCATACGCCACCTCTCCGACATCGAGCACATACGCACACGTCCGGGAATGTACATCGGACGCCTGGGCGACGGCTCGCACGCCGAGGACGGCATTTACGTGCTGCTCAAGGAAACAATCGACAACTCCATAGACGAGTTCAAGATGAACGCCGGCAAGCGCATAGAAATCACGCTTACCGACAACAAATACGTTTCCGTGCGCGACTACGGGCGAGGCATACCCCAAGGCAAGCTAATCGAAGCCGTGAGCGTGCTAAACACCGGCGCGAAATACGATTCCAAGACGTTCAAGAAAAGCGTAGGCCTCAACGGCGTGGGAGCAAAGGCCGTAAACGCCCTGAGCGCGCGCTACGAAGTGCGTTCCTACCGCGACGGCGTGGTACGCACCGCAAAATTCGAGCGCGGACAGCTCGTGAGCGACACAACCGAACCCACCGACGAGGAGAACGGCACGTACACCGCCTTTGAGCCCGACAACACGCTCTTTCTGAATTACCACTTCCGCACGGAAATAATCGAAAACCTGCTCCGCAACTACACATACCTCAACACCGGGCTGGCAATAATCTTCAACGGAAGCAAAATACAAAGCCGCAACGGCCTCGAAGACCTGCTCACCGACACCATGACGTCCCCAGCACTTTACCCGATAATACACCTTACGGGCGAAGACATCGAGATAGCCTTTACACACACCAACCAATACGGCGAAGAATACCACTCGTTCGTAAACGGACAGCACACCACGCTCGGCGGAACGCACCAGAGCGCCTTCAAGGAGCACGTGGCCAAGACGATAAAGGAGTTCTTCAACAAGAACTTCGACTATCAGGACATACGCAACGGCATTGTGGCCGCCATAGCCGTGAACGTAGAGGAACCGCAGTTCGAGAGCCAGACGAAGATAAAGCTCGGCAGCCTCACCATGTCGCCCGGCGGCGTGAGCGTAAACAAGTTCGTTGGCGACTACATCAAGGAAAACCTCGACAACTACCTGCACAAGACGCCCGACACGGCCGAGGCAATGCTCGACAAGATACAGTCGTCCGAAAAGGAACGCAAGGCCATAAGCGGCGTTACCAAACTGGCGCGCGAGCGGGCTAAGAAAGCCAACCTCCACAACCGCAAGCTGCGCGACTGCCGAATACACTTCAACGACGCACGCGGCGACCGGCGCGATGAGAGCAGCATTTTCATAACCGAGGGCGACTCGGCCTCGGGAAGCATAACCAAAAGCCGCGATGTGAACACGCAGGCCGTGTTCAGCCTCAGGGGAAAGCCGCTCAACTCGTTCGGGCTTACAAAGAAGGTGGTGTACGAAAACGAGGAGTTCAACCTGCTGCAGGCAGCCCTCAACATCGAAGACGGCCTTGACGGCCTTCGATACAACAAAGTCATCGTAGCCACCGACGCCGATGTGGACGGAATGCACATACGCCTGCTCATGATTACGTTCTTCCTGCAGTTCTTCCCCGAACTGATTAAGAAAGGGCACGTCTACATACTGCAAACGCCGCTCTTCCGCGTGCGCAACAAGAAGAAGAAACAACCCGCCGCCAAAGCCGCAAACGTGAGCGACGAGGCCGCGGGAGCCTCCATACTCAAGAAAAGCCGCAGCTCCGAACGCTCGGAATTCGAAACCGTATATTGCTACAACGACGAAGAACGCCAGGCGGCAATAAAACGCCTGCAACCAAACCCCGAGATAACGCGCTTCAAAGGACTGGGAGAGATTTCGCCCGACGAGTTCAAGCACTTCATCGGACCGGAAATGCGACTCGAACAGGTAACACTACAAAAGAGCGACAAGGTAAACGAACTGCTGGCCTACTACATGGGAAAAAACACCATGGAACGCCAGAACTTCATTATCGACAACCTCGTAATCGAAGAAGACCGCCCCGAAGACCTCGACGGCACGGAGAACTAAACAACCTCCACACAAAAAAAGATGAAAGAAAACAGAATAGCCATTTTCCCCGGCAGCTTCGACCCGTTCACCATAGGCCACGCGGCCATAGTAAAGCGAGGGCTGCAACTGTTCGACCGCATAATAATAGGCATTGGCGTGAACAAACAAAAACGCATGCTGTCGGAGGCCGAAAAAAGGGTTGCAATAATAAAAAGCTACTACTCCGACGAGCCGCGTGTGGGCGTAGAAAGCTACAACGACCTTACCATCGACTTCGCGCGCCGCAACGGGGCGCAGTTCATACTCCGCGGGCTGCGCTCGGTAAGGGACTTTGAATACGAACGCGACATGGCCGACATGAACCGCCGCCTGACGGGCATAGAAACCGTGCTGCTGTTCACCGAGCCGCCACTCGCGGCGATAAGCTCGAGCGTTGTGCGCGACCTCATAGGCCACGGCTACGACGTGTCGGACTTTCTGCCCCGCGTACCCGGGAAAAACAAAACCAAACAGCCTTAATTCATACCCGCCCGGGCTGTACATGGCAGAGACGCGATGAATCGCGTCCGGGAACCGGTCCACCGCGTCGCCGCAACGTCATCACGCAGCCGCTTGTCCGTGTTTGTCCGCACGCGAAAGCTCAGTTTTCATGCGGGTTTGGAGGGGGTTGAAAATATGTGCCTTGTATTTTAAAATATGTCTGACATATTTCAAATTATGTCAGACATATTTTTTATTTGCTCCAAGGGGGGTGTTTGTTTTACACACAAAAGTTTTCGTTTTCCGCACCCCGAAACGACAATGCCAATCGTCGTATAAAACGCAGAGGCGCGAATAATCGCGGCCGCGTAAAGACGGCGGCGACCGCCCCGCCGCAGCACACTTTCCCCGTGCAACGACGCCACGTTCCCCTCGCGGGGCTTACAACCGGCAAGGCACGCGAAAAAGAATGCCGCACCCCCGGCGGGAGTGCGGCACACCTTAATATATAATGTATCACTTTGCTATTTCACGCACGCGCCGTCGGCGCATTTGCGGTCGGGCGTGAGGAGGCTGAGCGTGCCGTCGGGGTTTTCGGCGCTGAGAATCATGCCCTGGCTCTCTATGCCCCGCAACTTGCGCGGCGGCAGGTTGGCTATGAAGCATACCTGTTTGCCCACGAGCTCCTCGGGCTTGTAGAACTTGGCTATGCCGCTCACTATGGTGCGCGTCTCCAATCCGTCGTCAATAACGAAGCGCAGCAGCTTGTCGCTCTTTTCCACTTTGACGCATTCCTTTACCGTTCCCACGCGGAGGTCCATCTTTTCGAAGTTCTCAAACGGCATGTCTGCCTTCTGCGGCTCGGCTTTGCGCCCGGCAGCCTCGTTGGCGGCCTTGGTGGCGAGCAGTTTGTCCACCTGCGCCTGTATGGGCGCGTCGTCTATCTTCTCGAACAGCAGTTCGGGCTTGTTAATCTTGTGGCCGGCGGCAATAAGCGTGGTGGAGCCGAGGTCGTTCCAGTCGAACTCTTCCATGTTGAGCATGTGGCGCAGTTTCTTGCTGCTGAACGGCAGGAACGGCTCGAAAGCGATTGCCAGGTTGGCCACCAGCTGGAGCGAGAGGTTCAATATTGTCTCAACGCGCTTGGGGTCGGTTTTCTGCAGTTTCCACGGCTCGCTGTCGGCCAGGTACTTGTTTCCTATGCGGGCCAGGTTCATGGCTTCCTTTTGCGCGTCGCGGAAGCGGAACTCGTCCAGGAGCTTCTCCACGTCGGCCTTTACGCCGGTGAACTCCGATATGGTCTGCCGGTCGTAGTCGGTTAGCTCTCCCTGCTCGGGCACAACCCCGCCGTAGTACTTGTCGGTAAGCACGAGGGCGCGGTTAACGAAGTTTCCGTACACGGCCACAAGCTCGTTGTTGTTGCGCGCCTGGAAGTCTTTCCACGTAAAGTTGTTGTCCTTCGTTTCGGGTGCGTTTGCCGTGAGCACGTAGCGCAGCACGTCCTGCTTGCCGGGGAAATCGACGAGGTACTCATCGAGCCACACGGCCCAGTTCCTCGACGT
>OLFZ01000991.1_pt1 | contig 27553 bp, 23 predicted proteins | sample 1604861 | NCBI WGS metagenome assembly OLFZ01 (sample SAMEA3888895, study PRJEB22519) | human gut metagenome | biome: human gut; feature: human-associated habitat; material: faeces | place: Denmark | collected 2011 | reverse complement strand
TGGGTTGTTAGCTCAGTTGGTAGAGCAGCGGACTCTTAATCCGTTGGTCGCGGGTTCGACCCCCTCACAACCCACCATGCGCAAAGTAGAAAATCATTCAAGTGGGTTGTTAGCTCAGTTGGTAGAGCAGCGGACTCTTAATCCGTTGGTCGCGGGTTCGACCCCCTCACAACCCACCACTTGGATGCTTAGCTCAGTTTGGTTAGAGCATCTGCCTTACAAGCAGAGGGTCATAGGTTCGAGTCCTATAGCATCCACCATCTCAGAAGTGACTTAGATGTCGCTTTTTTTATGCCTGAAATTCAGGAAAATCTCCAGAAATCAAGCCCTACCAAGACTTTACAATTTCTTAATGCACTATTTGTGCGCTGTATAATAATTAGATGATCTTGTTCAGCTCATTTATCATTGTTGTGGTAAATTATTTTACAGTATGTAAACAATTTTATATAAGGTGATTCTTGTGAAGCAAAATCAGCCATTGACAATCAAGAGACTCAGCAAGGTCTTATCTCGCGATACTACAGTAGAAGAAAATTCTGAAATTGATCTGATTGCAAATTCTGGAGTTCAGTTCTTAGACTTTGAAATCAATTTTGAATCTGACAAAAATCCTGCTAATGAAATCAACTTTGAGTCAGATGATCTGAATACCTATCCTGCCTATGTAAAATTCGGCAAATTCGTAAAAATCAGTGGCATGGGTGATCATTTTGCAAGATTAAGATTAAATCGTGCTCAGGATAAATATATTGTCGATGAATCACTTGATTATGAACAGTCTAGAGAAGTTGTTGAAGAGTTTGATTCTGAAAATGACGTTAGAGTTTTAGAGTCTTTAAAGCTGTTCAATGGTGTGTGGTTTCCTGTTCCTTACTTTAATAAAGGTAAAATGGAAGGTCCTGCTAACTGGGCTCGAGCAAGAATCATCAATTTAAGTGAAGCTAGACAGGCTGAAGAAAAGGGCGGTCGCTATCACTTAACCTTAGCTTTTGATACTACTGTTGATAACAGTCAGGATAATGAAGCACTTCACAATGCACCATCTTCTGTTGATATTGATACAAGCTTTACCTTTAGAGATGGTATTGAAGCTACCTCATTATTAAATGGTAGAAATGGTATCAGCTTTGTCTCTGAGTGGATTAAAAGCATCATGAAGGAGATTTATCCTTTATCAACAAACAATCCTGCAGAAAAGGCTAAAGCTACCACCGATGATGATCAATACATTAAGAACAGAGTTTATGAAAAGCACTATCTGAATGTTTTAGCTTTCATTAAGCATTTCTTTATGCCTAATGATATTAAGCTCATTCACTTTGATAAAACTCATACAGAGACTGACAGCTCTTTAGATGTAAGTTTAATCTTAGATATTGGTAATTCACGTACTTGTGGTCTGTTAGTAGAAGAGGGCACTTCAATGTTAAGCAGCTCTGATACTTTCCCTAACAGTACTCCTCTTATCATTCGTGATTTAAACGCTCCAGAGCATGTATATTCTGGTGCCTTTGCAAGCAGAATTCAGTTCCAGAGAGCAAATTTTGATTTTAATTATTGCTCTGATATCTCCTCAAGATTAGATGCCTTTAAGTGGCCTTCATTAGCCCGCGTTGGTACCGAGGCTACCAAACTTGCTGCTATGGCCAAGGGTAATGAGGGCAACACCGGACTTAACTCTCCTAAGCGCTATTTATGGCAGATTAACGACACCCCTAAATCTGAGTGGAAATTTAATACAACCTATTATCAGACACCTGTATACCGTCGTAATGAAAAGAATGAAAAACTGTACTTTGATCTTTTAAAGAACAAAGAAGGAGAGAAGGCTGCTACCTATCTGCCTGTATCAAAGTTCTTAAATTCAACAGGTGATGCCTTATTTGCAAGCACAGGTGACGACAGTCAGTTAAAGGCTAATTACTCAGGAAAGTCAGCTATGACTTTCATGTTAATTGAGATCATCTTGCAGGCAATGATGCAGATGAACAGTTACTATTACCGTTCATCTATGGAAGATCATGCCTTGCCTAGAAAACTAAAATCAATTGTTCTAACTACACCGCCTTCAATGCCAGATGTTGAACGAGAGATTTTCAGATCATGTGCTTATCAGGCAATTGGTGTCATTTGGAAAGCTTACGGTTACGATCCAACTCCAGCTAACGAGTTCCATTATGTAGAAAAGGCTCGCTTAATGTTTCCTGAAGTACCTCAGATCTTCTTAAAATGGGATGAAACCTTAGCAGGTCAAATGGTATATCTGTATAACGAGACCCAAAGAGTCTTCAACGGTAACTGTAAGTCCTTTATTAAAGAGATCCGACGCCCTGACGCTGATGGCAGATTTAATGAAATCAGCCGTCCAAAGTCAAGCAATCTGATAGCCTCATCCGTATCTGCTAGAATTGCTTCAATTGATATAGGTGGTGGTACTACTGATTTAGTAATTGCTGATTACAGCTTCCCTGACAGAAAGTGTGAAGAGTCAACTGATTATGACAACGGCAATTTTTCTGAAGAAGTAAGCAATCAGAATGCATCAATTCAGATAAGAGAAGTCTTACGTGATGGCTTTAAGATTGCAGGTGACGATTTAGTCTTAGATATCATAAGAAACTACATCATTCCAAAATTAGGCTCTAATGAGGAGTTATCTAAGATTATAGGTAACATGTCTGGACAGGATGTAAAAAATCGTAAGAACCGTGTACAGACAGTAGAGCAGATCTTTTCAAAAGTTGCCTACAGAATTTTATCTAGGATTGAATCTTTAGAAAAAGTACCAGCAGGTCATACCGATATTTCTGTTGAGGGTACAGTTGAAGATTTTATCCTGTGTAAAGACAAGTGTAATCTTGAGATGTTGAATAATCCTAATGATGAGGTGTTTCTAGAAGAGGGTAAAAAGGCTGTAGACGAGAGCGTAATTGAGTACTTAAATAATCAGTTAGGTAAAGACTATGATCTCTTATCTAGAAAATTAGTCTTTGACTTATACCAAATAAATTACGATATCTCTCGAGGTGAGAATTCAGTTATCAGCAAGTGTTTAAATTACCTTAATACCATCGTAAATTCTTACTGCTGTGATGTCCTGCTTTTAACCGGACGTCCTTCAAAGATCCCTGGATTAAGACGCTTTATTGAGCGTAAGTCATCCTTATCACCATATAGAATCATTTCTATGCACAACTATAAGTGTAATGGCTGGTATCCATCCTTTGGTGTAAAAGAAGGTCGTATCGGTGATCCTAAGTCTACAGTGGTTGTTGGTGCACTTTTAGGCTACACCAAGATTGCTGATGCTAATAAGCTCATTAACTTTAGAATTAACACTAATCCATTACCATCCTCAACTCCTATGCGTTACTTTGGCGCATTAGATAATGAGAGTATGTTACATAAGAACGAGGTTCTGTACCGATTCAGTACCAAGGCTGAACAGCTATTTGAATCTGAGTTATCAGAGCCTGTAGAAAAGCGCTCATCAAAATATGACATGGATACTATCTTTACCAAGGCTGGAGCCGATGTTGTAAAGAACATTCCTGGAATTACCAGACCAGATGATGACGGCAATCTAAAATTCAACACTGAGTTGCCTTTAAAACTAGGTTACAGACAGTTCTATGATCCTCACTTTGATTCAGCAATGCTCTTTAGTGTAGGTCTGTACAATGATGTAAATGATCTGCAAAAAGTAAAAGATACTAAAGAGTGGATCATCCCTGATGATGTAGATTTTACTGATGAGTACTATGCTCGTTTAGATAAAGAGCTTTTTTCTAAATTAAGAGCAGTAGACACTGGTGGTGAAAAAGAATATATCCAGGAGTGCTTATCTAAGATGAAAGAGGCCTTTGATACTGGCAAGATTGCCCTTGAAAGCATGAATTCACAAGATGCTAAAAATATCGAAGCTCAATTTGAGGCAAGCGCTCAGAAGTATGGCGAAGATGAGGCTAACAATGCAAAAATAGGTGGCATGTCAAAACTCTTTGGTGCTGACAAGAAGAGAGCAGAACTAAAAGAGCAGGCTATAGCAAACTATAAATCCTCATATCAGGGTGATTTGGTATCTACCATTGCTCAAAAGAAAGATGCCAATAAAAAAAGACAGCGTATGCTGTTCCTGCGTACTTTAAGTTCTCTTTTAGAGCCTTGTATTGCAAGTTACAAAGACGATCAGCTCCGTCGCTTAGAGAACGCAAAGAAAGCTATGACAGGCAATGTTGATGGCAAAATGCGTTATGACTTGAAGATCCAGGGGCAGACCTATGAAGGCAAGCAAGCTTGCACCGGCAGTCCTGTATATGGATGTATCAAGTTTATGCGAGATGAAGATCCTGACAATGCTCCATCAATTTTCTTAATGAAGATTGAAGATGCAACTCAAAGTGACTGTAATAAAACTCCTATCAAGGAATTTTTAAACCTGAGATTAAAGACTGTCTCTGGTGATGATGAAGAATACTGGAACAATACTGGTTTATTACTAAAATAAGGTTTCATATGACTTTAAATACATTTACAAATAACCGCCTCAATGAGGTTGCATCAACATGTCAAAAGGTAATTCCTTGGTTTGAAGGTATTGATGATAAGAATGTACAGGAAAAGAGAAATTCTCTTGAAGTCAAACTCTGCTCTTTAATTGAAGAGGCAAAAACAGCTTATGATGTACTGCCTGTAAAGACTACTGTAGGTGTCTTTGGCGCCTCTCAGGCAGGTAAGAGTTACCTTGTTTCAACTTTAGCATCCTTTGGTGGTGATGATTTAACAGCTACTTTTGACGGTAAAAAGGTAAGTTTCTTCAATCACATGAACCCTATAGGCGGTGACTTTGAGGCAACAGGTATTGTCACCCGCTTTACCAAGTTTGATGATAAGGGCGTTTCAGGCTTTCCAATTAAAGTAAAAGTCTTTAATGAGGCTGATTTAGTCAAGGTACTCATTAACTCTTATAACTCAGATTTAAACTTAAAGGCAGTTCCTGCTGGTTCTCAAAGCGACTACTTGTCAGCTCAAAACCAGAAAATTGGCTCTACTGAGTTTTTAAAGAACTTCTTTGAGGACTTAAAGTCTGATAAATATGCTTTAAAAGATGAGAAAAGCTACATCCATGACTATGATGTAGTTTCTATTGCCAAATATGCAATTAGAAAGTCTAAAAGTGATTTTGGTGATAATGCTAAATTCCCAATTGACTGTTATTTCTGGTCTGAATGCAGAAAGTTAGTATCTAAAATAAACTTTGCAGGACGAGCAAAGATGTTCTCAATCCTGTGGAATGAGTTAGATGCCTTTACTACTTTGTTTACTGAATTAGGAAAGCAGCTTTTGGAGTTGGAAGGGGCAAGTTCTGTATATGTACCTTTAAACTGCTTTATTGAAGATCCTAATGCCAATGAAAATGATTTCCGTCGCCGTGAGGATGGTACCTTACTTGATATTGGTGTTTTAAAGAATGTCTTTAAAGATAAAGACGATCCAAGTAAGAGTGTAGAGGTGGTGATAGTAAACGATGGCAATGAGATAAAAAAGACAATCTCCTTTGCTTCATTGACCTTTGCTGCCCGTGAGTTCTCCTTCCCATTACCAAAAGAGAGTAATGCCGATGGTTTTGATGTTTTGGATTTCCCAGGCTGTCGCTCAAGAAAGACTGATGAAATTGAGAAATTTAAAGATCCAAATACAGACACAACTGAGTACTTGCGTCGTGGTAAGGTAGGTTACTTATTTGAACTTTACTGTGACCGTCATGAAATTGATGTGCTCTTATGGTGTGTAGCTGTATCTAAACAGCAGGAAGTTTTAGAAGAACAGATTAACAGCATTGAGCACTGGGTATACGAGAATGTAGGAAGAACTGCTGATGAAAGAGCTAAATTTGGCAAAATTCCTTTAATTGGAGCTTTTACCCGTTTTGACAGTTGCTCATGTTTAGGCCTTGATAAAGCAAAATCTAATGAAAGAGCTAAAGAAAAGGGGGATCCTACTGTAGTAGTGGATTACTCAGGTATCAGCTCAAAGATTAACAAAGCTTTAGAGTCATTCCATCATACCTGGGTTGATGAGTGGGTAAAAGGTGTTCCATTTAATCAGTTCTTCTTTGTAAGAAAGCCAAATATTCCTGAAACTGATGATATGTACGTAAAAGAAAAAGGTAAAGAAGTTGATTTCTTACCTAATGAATACGTAAAAACTCAGATAGAAGAGTACAAGACTAGGATCTCCTCATGCCCAGAATTAAAGTACGTTTACCATGAAAAAGACGGTAGCTGTAAGACTATTGATGAGGTTTTAAAGCCAAGTGATGGTGGTGTTAACTATTTAGCTTCTTTCTTAAGAGAGAACTTTGCTGACTACAAAGTTAACAAAGACAGAACCTGTGATTTGGTTCTAAGAGATGTAAAAGAAATTGTTGATGCTCTATCCTTGTATGCTAAGCGCGAAGGCGCTAAGGCACAAAAAGAAGCTTATGCTAAGGGGCTTAAACTTATGCAGGAGCTGTTACAGTGTGACAGAGTAGCAGGTACTTTAAGTTACTTACGCGACTTTATTGAAATTGATAAAGATAAAGCCTTTAAAGATTACACTGACAATCAGTCAGATGGTAACAGCAACAACTCCTATAGATTTGCCAGAGCACTGACTAAGATGAGAGAGGATAATCTTGTATCAATCTGTGATGGTGATTTCTTTAATGAGATTTATGCAAACTTGTTAAGAAACTTATCAGAGCAAAAGAGAAAGGCTATCTTAAGTGAAGTTCAAAAAGATCCTGAGGCTGTAGCTTGTTATTCAATCTTTTTAGATAACAATAATCAGTTTGTCTCAGATAAAGACTTAAAAGAGAGATTGAAGTCATTACTTACAAACTACACCAATGAGTTATCAAAAGCCTATACAGCGCTTAAAGTCGAAGATGAGGTCATTGCAAAACTAGAGCCATATGAAGGCAATATGTCAAGCCGTGATGCACTAGCTTTAGGACAGTGCATGCGAGCTTTAAAGTTAATCTCTGATTTTAATACTTACCTTTATGTAGGTACTTTAAATAGAGAATCAATTACTCATGTCGATAAAGATGATTCTGACAGAGATTTCTTTAAAGAGAACATTAAGTACTCAGATCCTGATATGTGTATGGTTCCTAATATCGACAAGTCACTAGTTGATAATATTGAGGATCACTATTACCACGATTACTTTAGTGTCTTTATTGATTTGATGAGTGTAAGAAATCTCACAGCAGAGAGTAAGTACAACCTAAGTGCAGCTCAAAACAATGAGTTGTGCTCTTACTTAGATACTATGGAACAGGCTGCAGGTTTAGCATAAGACACTGATAAAACTGTGAACAGAATTTTAAGAAGGATAATATGGCAGAGAAAATTGCAGAGTTAGTACCAACAAGTAATGGTTGCTCTATCGTTTTAAAGTCAAATTCATTTTCAAACGACTTGATGGTAAGTACAGGTCTAGATCTAACCTTCTTTGACCCAAACGGCAGTACAGAGTTAAAAAGAGTTACCTTAAAACCTGAGGAAATAGGATTTGATAATAATGGCTTTAGTGCTCCTTTGCCCCCTGAAATTAACAATGAACTAGCTCAAAAGGTAAATTCATTTGGTGGCAAGTTTAAAGTAAAAGCTCTTGAATATGATCCTGTAAGTTCAAAAACTGTAGGTGATCCTGCTTATTTTGATGCAAGCGTAACAGGAACACTAAAAGTAATTCAGGATTACGTTAAAAAAGAAGGTGAGAGCATTAACGCTGCTACCTTTAATGAGAAAAAAGAACCTACTTTTACTGAAGATAAAGCTACAGTTGATGAGATTAAATCATCAGATGAGGTTTTAAATGAAGCTGCAACTGCTACTACAACCACTGTAGCTACAAAGAGTTCTGGTAAGGGAAAAATCCTTGCCATTATTGGTGCAATCATTTTGTTACTCTTTATCTTAGGTCTGTTAGCTCTGTTCTTAGCAGGCTTCTTTGGTGGTTCAAAAGATAACTCATCAAATGCTAATGAGCCTACACCTAAAGAGCAGACAGAAGAGGCAAATGATAATTCAGCAAAAGATGACAATGCTGCAACTGAGGATAACTCTCAATCAGATAACACAGCCTCAGATAACAGCTCATCTGATAATACTACTGAGCCTCAAGACAATGAACCGGCTCAAACAGAACCTAATGTAGCTGACAACTCAGCTGCAACAGCTTCTTCAAGCGCAGGATCTTCAGTTTGTGTCATCACTTCAGATCCTGATAACGTCATGATTAAAAACTGTATTGCTTCAAAGCCTGATAGTGCTACAGTATCTGCCTTTGCAAAAGATGCTTTTTCTAAAGATAAGTGCGATTTAGGCAAGAGACTGTTCTCAAGCTATGGCAGAAAAGATGGAACTGTAGCTTATACCTATGGACAATACTTTGATCCTAATTCTCAAGAGACTACCTCTTGTGCATCTAAAGACAAGAACCAGGCTGTTTACTGGTATGAAAAGGCAGCCCAATTAGGTAATGACAATGCTAAGAGCGCCTTGTCAGCATTAAAGAATTAGCTTTTAAAGGACAGATAACATGAAATTAAAAGTTTTAACTGGTGCAGTTCTTTTAACCTTTGCAATAAATTCAGCCTATGCTGATACTCCTTTGTTAATGGAAGGCAAAAGCTCTATTTATCAGCGTGTTTTAACTACTCCATCATGCAGATTAAAAGCTAAAAGTGATGATAAGGATGGCAAAGTTGTAGATGCCTTTTCACGCTTTTATGTCTATGCTGATGATGGTAAGACTTTAAAAGTAGGTCCTGATGATACCGGTAAGCTCTCAGGCTACTTAAACAAGGATTGCACCATTGACTGGAAAATGCAGACAGCTTTAATGTTTACAAATCCTGCTAACAGAAACCGTGCTTTAATCTTTAAGAATAAAGAGAATTTGCAGAACATAGTTGAAGCAAAAGATCCTAAAGCTCTTTTTGAGCCAATGATGAAAAAGGTTGCAGCAAAAGAGAATGTAGACGGAGTAGTTTCAGTTGAGCCTGAGCACTTTGTAGATTATAAAAAGCAGTTCTATCTGTTACCTATCTTAGATTTTGAAGAGACTATGTTCGATGATGGTAACTATGTGCGTGAGCTTAAGATTGCCTCTGTTACCAAACAGGAAGGTAAAAAGGTTAATGTTTCAAATGAGCAGAATGCATTAAAGACCTTTAAAGCAGCGGTAGTATTTGTTATTGACTCAAGTATTTCAATGCAGCCTTACATTGATAGAACTAAAGAGACCATTAGTGCCATTACTAAGACTATTAAAGAGCAAAAGTTATCAGACAGTGTGCACTTTGGTTTAGTGTCTTTCAGATCAAACATTAAGGCAACACCTGGTCTTGAGTACACTTCAAAGATTTATGTAAAACCTGGTGAAGCTACAGATGAAAAGCAGTTTAAAGAGAAGTTAAACACTTTAAATCAGGCAAAAGTTTCAAGTAAGTATTTTGATGAGGACTCTTTTGCAGGTATTAACACTGCTCTAGAGCAGGTTGACTGGTCTAATTATGGCGGTCGTTATATCGTGCTTATTACCGATGCTGGCGGTATTAAAGGCTCTGATAAACTCTCATCAACAGGTTTAGATGCACGTGAACTTAAAGTAGAAGCAGCCCACAAAGGTGTAGCAGTGTATGCAATGCATCTTTTAACAGATTCTGGCAAGCGTAACGGCGATCATGAGAAAGCAAAAAGTCAGTATAAAGAACTTACCTACAACGACACCATCAATAAGTCTCTTTACTATCCAGTAAATGCCGGTGACGTTAAAAACTTTGGTAAAAAAATTGATGAACTGGCACAGAATATTACCAATCAGGTAAAACTCTTAGCCTTTGGTAAAGATGCTGTAGGAGCTGCCCCTGAGGTACCTGCTGATAATGAGAATACACAGATGCAGCAGGATACTGTAGCTTTAGGTCATGCTATGCAGTTAGCTTATCTAGGTTCAAAACTTGGTACTAAGACTCCTGATTTCTTATCAGGCTGGATTGCTGACAGAGATTTAATCTCTCACGGTCAGGCAACAAGTACACCTGTCGTCTTACTGACTAAAGGTGAGTTGTCATCACTAAAAGATGTAACCTCAAAAATCTTAGATTCAGCAAATCAGGGTATTTTAGAGCCTGAGGATATGTTCAATCAGTTACGCTCGGTTGCTGTATCCATGGGGCGTGATCCTAACTCAATCAGTAAGGAGAGCACCTTAAAGTTAGGTGAGTTAGGTCTTTTAGGCGAGTATTTAGATGATCTTCCATACAAGAGCAAACTCCAGGAATTAGATGAAGATACTTGGTCAAGCATGGGACCTGATGAACAGAATCAGACCGTTGAAGATCTAGAGAATAAGTTACGCTACTATCAGCAGTGTAATGATGATGCTACCCGCTGGGTAAAGCTTAATAAAGATGAAGACTCATCTGAGGCTGTTTACCCAATTCCTTTAGAGGTATTGCCATAATTTATGGCTGTGTCTTTTAAAGTAAAAGAGCTGTCTTATACCTATAAACAAAAAGACGGCTCCTGTGGCTACAAGATAGAGTTACCAGAGTTAAGTTTAAACTCTGGTGATGTCTATGCTATTACTGGAGTCTCTGGCTGCGGTAAAAGTACTCTTTTAGAGTGCTTGGGGCTATTGCGTCAGGACTTTGTTTCAAAGTCTCTTCTTTTAGATAGTTATGAACTGTCAAAACTGTCTGTAAAAGATCAGTGTATAGTTCGCTCATCTTTAATGGGGTATATGCCACAGACAGGAGGTCTTATCCCATACCTTACAATAAAAGAGAATCTAAAACTGCAAATTGAGGTAAGTGCGGATTCCTTTTATAAATTAGAAGGTAAAAAACTTGATACAAAAGCTCTGTATCAAGAGGTACATGAGAAGATGTCCCAATTCTCAATGGACTCTCTTTTAGATAGATATCCTCATGAATTGTCTATAGGTCAGCGTCAAAGAGCGGTGTTCTTAAAAACTATCAGTCACAAACCTAAGATTGTTTTTATTGATGAACCTACCTCATCACTCGATCCTGAACATGGCAAAATCTTATTTGAAAGTATTGTCTCCTTATCAAGACAGCTTGATATGTGTGCTTTAGTGGTAACACATGATTTACTCTTAGTTAAAGACTTCAATTTAAAGTCGCTGTCATATGCAAAGATTGATGCAAATGAAGGTCAATTTGTAATCTGTGATGATAGCGTATCTAGTGAGGACAATCATGATCTTTAAGTTAGCTGTATCCTCACTGCGTTTTAATCGTCTGATCTCTTTAAGTTTAATTGGTGCTTTATGCTCGGTAATTGCACCTCTCTTACTCTTATTCTCTTTGCGTTACGGTATCATTTCCTCACTTGAGAATAACCTAAAGTCATCTCCAGTAAATTTAGAATTAAAGCTAAAGACAGGGTATAAGCTTGATGAGAGCTTTTTTAAGGATTTAGAGAATAATCCTAAAATCGACTTTGTACTTCCGCTTACAAGATCATTGAGTGCCACTGTAGATATTGCTTTTAATGGCAAGATAAAAAGAGATCTGTCTGCTATTCCTACTAAAAAAGGAGATCCTCTTTTAAGAGCTTCAAAACTTGATGATACTTTAGATGCAACTGAAGTTTATTTAAGCGAGAATTTAGCTCATGATTTAGGCATTAAATCAGGGGATAGCATTAAATACATCGTCTCAAGGATTACCGATGGTGCAAGACAAAACTCTGTAGTTAACTTTGCTGTAAAAGGTATTGTTAAAAAGGAGTACTTATCTACCAATGCTCTTATAGTTAACTTTGATACGCTTATTTATATGGAGGATTTTAAAGATGGCTATGAACCTCCTGTATTCTCAAATGGGTCAAAGTTAAACGAAAACAGAAAGTTTTTTGCTAAAGCCAGAATTTATGTAAAGACACTTGATGATGTAGCTCCAGTGGATTCGTATTTGCGCAGTAAGAACTATCAGACTTTTAGTATGCTCTCATCAATAGAAAACTTAAAGGCAATCTCAAGTGTGCTCTCATTTATCTTTTACGCAATAGCCATAACCTCGGTTGTAGGCGGAATCTTTGCAAGTGCAGGTTTAATTTTAACCTCAGTTCTAAGAGCAGAGAAAAGCTATGCTCTCTTATTATTAACAGGCATTAAAAAGACAAAAGTTTTAATGATGGTTTTAATTGAGAACACTATTTTATCATCATTAGCTTATGCTTTATCACTTTTGCTCTTTTACACAGGTATGTGGGTATTTAATCATTACTTTACCTCTTTATTAGGTCAGGGCTCAGTTGTAAGTACCTTAAATCTTATGCATGTAGTTGCAGGCTATCTCTCAACAATAGTCGTAACTCTTTTAATTACTTATTTAGTCTGCTTCTTTAAGGTATTTTCATTAAAGATTGCAGATACACTAAGGTTAATTTAGTATGAAAAAATTATGTTTATCTTTAGTGCTGGCAAGTATAGGTTCACTTGCATTGACAAACAGCGCAATAGCAGATGAAGTAAATGAAATTTACAATCCAAATCCTCAAAAAGATGACGTAGTTTTATCTATGCCTTGTGATGGGATCATGGTTTTCAGAAAAGTCTATACCTCAAATGATCCTAAAAAAATCAAAGATAAAAAATATAACGCAGGTACTGCGCAAAACGAGTCTCCTATGGGGCAGAATCCCAATAAGAGATATGTACAAGGCTCTTTTTATGACAAAAATGGCTATTACTTTTTAATGTCTAAGTATGAGCTCATGAAAGGTCAGTACGATGCCTTAACAGATAGTTCTAAATGCAAGACTCCAAATAAAATGTCGCGTCTGCCTGCTGTAAAAGTATCTTATTTTGATTTTATCAATGCAGCTAATGCTTATTCAATTTATCTGCAAAAAGCTAAAGACGTACCAACTGTAGATGGGCAGAAAGCCTACGTAAGATTACCTTCAGATGAAGAGTGGGAATATGCCGCCCGTGGCGGTACTAAAGTTACTCAAAGTGAATTTGAAGCACTGCGTCCACCTATGGAGAACGATGACATCTCTTTATATGCATGGTATCAGGGGGCTAATAGTGCTAACGGTAAGATCCAGCTTACAGGTTTAAAAAAGCCAAATCCATTAGGCTTATATGACATGTTAGGTAATGCTCAGGAAATGACATTAGAGCCTTTTAAAGCTGTCAGAACTGGAAGATTATTAGGTCTGTCAGGTGGAATTTGTGTAAGAGGAGGCAGTTACCTGTCAAAAGAGAGTGCACTTACAAGTGCTTTAAGAACTGAAAAGCCTTTATATGTTAATGGCAAGCCTCTTTCAGCTCCTGATACAGGCACTCGATTCGTTTTGGGGTTGCCAGTAGCTACCTCCGTAAAAGAAGTTAAGGACTTAAATGAAGAGATCTTATCCTTAGGCGACGATGACAGCGATGATAATGCTCTTTCTGGTGAAGCTGATAAAATTGCCAAATTAGATGCAGAGAATAAAAAGAACAAAGAAGTCTTTAAAAAAGAGCAGGAAAAGTTAAAGAGTGCTAATGACGAATTGTCTGCTCAGAATTCGTCATTAGAGCAAAAGACTGAAAAACTTAAAAATATTAACTCAGATTTGATGGCTTTAAATGACAAACTCGCAAAATCAAATGACGATTTGAACGGTCAATTAGGTTCATTGAAAGAAAAGATTGTTAAAGCCAACGATGAGCGCGAGAGTATGCGTGATGTTGCCATTACAGCAAACTTAAGACTAGGTGGCTTCTTATGTAAGTCAATTGCAGATGAAACTAGCTCTGTACAGTATTTTGAGAGTATCAGAAAGTTAGCTAAGATGCGCTGTGATGAAAATCAGGAGCGTTGTAAGTTCTATGAAAAAATTAACAACAACTACACTCGTCATAAGCATGCTTTGCACTCCATTATTACCTATTATGGAGACACTATGGCAAATGCCTCAGCTAACTACAATTTAAAAGATTTTAAGTCACAGCTTGCCTCCTCAAAAGAAGCTTTTGGCGCTGAGACAAGCTATGACGAATTTGTTGACAAGTACTATTCTCATTTAATGTCTTATAAGAACTTATCAAAAGACAGAGATAAAAATCAAAAGATGTGGTCAGAGCAGTGCCAATCAATAGGAACTAAGTAAGATGTTAAGAATTCTAAGATGTGAAAAGTCTAAAGTTTCTCCTAAGATCCTGTCATATGCTCTTTATGCTGATGACTTTAAAAAAGAGATTAAAGGTGCTTTAGGCGAAGAGTACTCAGAGATCATATCTAAAGCAGAAATCTCAGGTGACTATGTAAACTTTGTAACTCCACTTTCAGGAGAATTAGATAAAGTAACTGAAGCTAATAAAATAAAGTATCAGGATGCCTTGAATGTATTAGAGCATCGCCGTGATAATGTAATTGAGTATTTAAAGTCATCAACTCCACTGTCTAATAGAGCTCTTGAAACTCATCGCAAAGAATTCTCCGATATTATAGCAAGCGATAATACAGTCTTTATGGTAAATGGACAGGCTGTAATTGCGCCGGTGTCATTTAATCCTCACTATAAAGGTGTAGCTGTGCCTCCAACAGGAGCTACAACAGTGCCTGTAAAGAAAAGAGGGTGTTTACTGCCATTCTTACTTTTACTGCTGCTTTTATTGTTATTACTCTTTTTGCTGTGGTGGTTCCTATTAAGACCATGGCCATTTGAAGGCAATTTTACAGACAGATTTAATTCCCTGTTTTCTCAGAAAGAAGTTCCAACTCAAGTTGTAGAGCCTAAAAAAGAGGATGAAGCAAAGCCTGCTACTACAGAAGAAAAAACAGTGCCTGTAGAAGAAGAGGCAAAAGATCCTGTTGTAGAAGAAAAAACAGCAGAGCCTGAAGCTGTAGAAGATGAAGAGGCAAAGGCTGCTCAAGAGAAAGCAAAAGCTGATGCACTAAAATCTCAGGAAGAAGCAAAGGCAAAAGCTAAGGCACAAGCTAAAGCTAAGGCAGAAGCTAAAGCCAAAGCTGAGGCAGAGGCTAAGAGAAAGGCTGAAGAACAAAAACAAAAGGAATTAGCAGCTAAAAGAGCTCTTGAGGAGAAAAACAAAGTTCCAAAGTGCAAGACCTTAAAACAAGAAGGTAAGATGCCTGAACTTGCTATAGCCTTTGACGGTTCTCAATCTATGCTCTTAAAGTACGGTTATACCAACAGATTAAAGGCAGCTCAAAAAGCAGCTACTGACTTAATCTCAAATGTTGATAAAAACGTTAAGATTGGCTTTATTGAGATCAATGGCTGTCCTGTAGCTAAAAATAGAGGCTTTTTCGGACCAAACAGCAGAGGCGCTTTAATTAACGCTATCAATAACGTTAATCCTTATTCTTATGATGGTAAAACACCATTAGTAAACGGTTTGAATGAACTGTCAAAGACTTTAGACGGTGTAAATTCTGATGCAGTTGGTATCTTAATTTCAGATGGAGAGGATACCTGTTCATTTACTGAACAGATGGATGTTTGTTATGTAGCTAAAAAGATCCATGAGCGTCAGCCTAAACTTAAGATCCATACCATCTTAATTGGAGATGATATTGACAGCGCAGCCTGTATTGCCAGAAACACTGGAGGAAAGGTCTTTAAGCCTAAAGATGCAGTTCAGATTGAATCAGTTTTAAAAGAAGCAGGGGCTTCTTTAAAGAAAGTTTGTGAAGAATAAAAGTTTTTGAAGAATAAAATACCCAGTAAGAGCACTGTGTAATACAAAAGGATATATTTCATGGCAACAAGATTATTAAACAGTGGTGATTTAAGAAATTACCAGGCCATTGGTGAAGACGGTGTTTTAGTATGGCAAAGAGCTGATGCCTTCCGTGCTTCAATTGAGAATTCATCAATTTTAGGTGAACACTATGCCCGTTGTCTTGCAACACCTCGTTTCTCATCTGATGGTACTCATGTAGACTGGTTTGTTCCATTTCAGTCAAACAGAGCTGATGGTGACTATGAGGTAGTGTCATGGAATGCTGCAAGTCCTGATGAAAAAGCTAGAGCTTTAAAGAAATTTGAAGAGTTAGAAGAGAAGTTTTTAAACTTTGGCTATAACTTAGAGGCCCGTTCATTATCCTCAAATGATAAGTTATTTGCTCATTTTTTAACCGGTAATAACAAAGCAAACATTGTACTCCCTGCAATACATTATCCTGATGAGAGCTGTATCTATATTGTAAACGGTGAGCCTGTAATTACCTTCTGGGGCTTTTTAAATGCTGGAAGCAAACTTACAGGCAGCCCTTTTGACGGTCTAAAACCTGTAGGCAATTTTGCTCCTCATAAAACTGCTCTGGGAGCAACTGCTGCAACAACCAACATCTCAGGAGCTGCCACTACAGCTGCTGCAACTGCAGTTACCACTGCTGCAGTTACAAGAAGTCACAAGTGGTGCTGGCTGTTAGGTCTTTTATTACTGTTACTTTTATTACCTTTGCTGCTATACATCTTATGGTGGTTCTTCTTTGCAAGAGGCTTGCCTTTATTTAAGGTGTTCCCAGATTCATCTTTAGATCCTAAATACAATTTGTCATTGCCAATACCAGATATTCGCGGTGATAATTTTGGTCTGTCCACAGATGGCTTTGAGACTAAGTTACCAGATATTACAACAGATGGTGTCGTAAAGAACGGTAGCGTTGATGATGGGGTAGTTCTAGATGGAACGGGAGACAAAACACCTATGGTTCCTGATGAGAATGCAGTGCCACAGGATGAGAGTACAACACCAGAGACTACTGATAACAATACAGCAGATGATAATCAAAAAGCTCCTGATACAGAAGAGAACACCTCACCTTCTGACGATCAAGATGGTGTAAATCCACCAAAATTGAGTGACAAGGATAATGTAGCGCCGGCAACCGATAACAATCAGACAGTAGAGGCTCCTCAGTTACATGAAGATGGTCCTTCAATTTCTAATAAAGACTTACAAAGTGGAGATATTGGCAACTTTGATGGAACATGGAAAGTAAATTCTCCAATCGTTGACAGAAATACCAATAAGCCTTTACAGCTTCAGTATGATTTTAAAGATGGTAAGGGTACTGCAACCATCACTCAGAAAAACGGCATTAAATGTACCGGTAAAGTAACTGGAGGCTTAAAGTCAGGTTCTTTTAACATCAACAGTCAGTCTGTTGCAAAGTGCACTGATGGCTCAAGCTATGAAATGCCTACAGTAGTATGTAAAGAGGGTAAGGATGGAAACTCTGAGTGCATCTCAACATACTCTGAGAGTAAGTCTAATACAGGTAAGAAATATGAGTTTCCAATGAATATTCACAGATAGTATTCATCAATTAAAATGCACAAAACAAATGGTCAAACAAAGGAAAACAATATGTCATTTAAAACCAAATTTACAGTAGCAGCTGTTGCAATTTCTTTAGCCTTAGCTGGCACTGGCTGTTCAAGCTCAGGTGGGTTTTCATTAGGTGGAAGCGACTCTAATGTAAATCCAGAATTAAAGAAGGATGAGCCTTCATTCTTCTCAAAATCAGGTGCTGTTGCCTGCGCAGGTGGTGCTGCTTTAGCAGGTCTTTCATGCTTACTTTTAAAGAAAGATAAAAAAGCATTATGTCTTGCTGCTGCCGCAGCTGGCTGTGCTGTAGGTATGACTGGTAACTACATGCTCGATAAATTACGTGCTAATTACTCAAATCTTGAGGATCAGTTAGATGCAACTAAAGCTAAGGTTCAGGACTCTTTAAAGAGTACGCAGAGCTTGCAAGCATCTGTTAATGAAACTTTAGCTTCAGATGAAGCTGAGATTCAACAGATTGAAAATGGCATTAAAGATGGTACTAAGACCAAAGCAGATCTTGAGAAAAAGGCTGATGAAATGTCAAAGAACCTAGCTTATATGCAGGAGCGTTTAAATGCTGATAAGGAGAACTTACAAGCTCAGACTGATGCCCTGCAAGGTCTAAAAGACGGCAAGGGTGGAGTTGGAGCTATTGATACAGATAATGCTCTTAAAAAGCAAAAGGCTCTTGAAGAGGAAATTGCTAAGACCAATGAGAGTATCAATGCACTTGAAGGTGCTATCGCAGACTACTCAGAGAAGACTTTGGCTGTAAAGAACAAAGTTAACGGAATTACTACAGCTTAATAAAATAGCAAAAATTAAAAGCTTGTAGATAACAGTTTTATACTCATGAGCACTAAATTTAGTGCTCATTACGGAGTTATTATGAAGAAAATAATCTTAATGTGTACTGTGCCATTAATGCTTACTGCCTGCACAATGACACCTGAAGAGTGCGATCCTAAAATTACCGATCCTGGTATGTTAGATAAATTAGGCTGTGTAGTATCAGGTTCATATTCACAGCGCTCTGAACAGAAAAAACAGGAAATTCATGATTTGGCTCAGGAACAGCATGAATTATCAGAAAGAGTCATTGCTTTAGGACAAAAGAGAGCAGAGCTTATTAATAACCGCGAAGCAAAGCTAAAAGAGTTAGATGCTCTTACAAATAAGTTAGATGAAGTTGAAGCTTCCTTAAAGCAAAAACAGGCTTTATCAAAGACATTACAAGAAAAAATTGCTAAAGTACGAGCTTCAAAAGAAAAGGCCGCTTCTACTCCTGATGATGCCAGTGTAATGCAGAAAAAAGCTGAGTTAGTACAGGTTCAAAATGATCTTGATGATCTGATTGAAGCTGCTGCAGGTGAATAATAATCATTTACTTTCAAAGTTGAGGATAGCGCTTGTAACGTTATCCTTTTGAATTTATAAATAAGCTATAACAAAATCAAAAGGGAAAACGTGCTTTATACCTTAAAAATATATCCTTATGGAATGGCTAGAACTTGTTACAGAACGTTACAAGTAGATGGAAGTAGTGAGTTCGATGAGCTAGCTGGCGATATTTTGAATGCTTTTGTTATGAATTTAGAACAAAGCTAAGAAATGTAGAAGGAATTGTTACCTATAGTTTAGGTGAAGATTACTGTCCCTATGACTTTTGGGAAAACAGTGCTGAAGATACTGAGGAAACAAATTCCTCAGATAAGACTGAAAATTGTACTGAAGAAATAGAATATGAAGATCCAGATCCTGATTTTGGCGAATATGATATTCACAGACCATTAACTCACCTAAATCCTGAAAAGGGAACAAAGTTTATTTTCATTATGATTTTGGTGATGACTGGTATTTTGTTATTCATGTTTCAAAAGTAAAAAAAGATAAATCATTATCTAAACATTCAAAGTGTATCAAAAGTGTTGGAACGGTAAAGCAGTATGGTTATGATGATGAAGACTTCGATGATAGCTTTTATGAAGACGACGAGGAGTAGATTTATACAGTTATCAAGACTTTCTTAAACCTTGTTTATATAAGGCAGAGACTTACAAGATGCAAAATTGTAGCAATAGTCAACATCTTGTTTTAGGCATTTTTTGCAATTCAAGAATAGTATACTTGTTCAGAATTATGAAAAGCCAATCTCAGATTTAACTCTCTCTTTGTTTACAAGATTTTTGTTCAGAGCGTCAAATAATTTGCAAAAAATCTCTCTTCTAATGAAAATCTTGTGATCTATCTTATACTTAATTTCTTTTTCTTATGTTTCAATACGCAAAACGTAAATTTACACGGTTTTAACACAAAATTAAAATGTAAAAAAACTGTTAAAGACGATTTGAAGATACGATATAAACATTTGAAAAGATTATTGCTAAGCAATAAGACAAGCAATTAGATTAAGGAGGATCAAATGGATCGTTCCAATTTTAAAGAAGCATTTTTTAATTTAAGCACCGGAACCCCAACTTATGCCCACATCGTTTCTATTATTGATGGACATTTAGTAAAACTGATTTCTCAGAGAAAAAGACTTCCAAATGCAACTGAAGACGGTCACCACCATGTTCAGCGTATAAAGGTTGATATTGACGGAACAAATGTTTTCAACAAGCAAAAGACTTTAACCTCTGAAGAGGCATTAGATGCATTAAAGGGAATTATTAAAGCCTTTGATAAAGTAAATGAGGCTCCTAAATCTGAAGAAGGAAAGAGTGCAGATACTCTACAGCTAGAAGAACAAAAAGAGGATTTTGGAAAGTCTAAGTACACCTATCCTGAGCTTACTATCGATCAGGTTGTAGATTTAGTTTATGTATCTTTAACAGGTTACAGCGTTTCAAACTTTGAAGGTTTCGTTTCATACCACTACGTAAAGGTACATACTTATACTTATTTACCAAATCCTGTAGAGCGCAATGTAACCGAGCCTGTAGTTGAAGTTAAGGTAGATGGCTATCCATTGTTTACTGTTGTAGGTTATGTACCTGAGAATATAGTAAAGGATTATGCTGATATTCTGCGCAAGAAGTTAAACGAAAAGCAGGAAGATTAGTTTTAGCTTTAACTCAAGATTAAAAATTCATTTCAGTCGACACATGAACAGCAACTTTTGCAAGTAATTACCTAAAGTTGCTGTTCATCTTTTTTAGTTCATCATTTCAACTCATCCTAAAGCGCCTTAAAATCGCTTACAGCCTTTAAAAAAATCTTAAATTTGCTACAATAGCTCCAAAATTTTTTAACGTTGAAAAGTAATTATGCAAGAGTCTATTTTACGTAAATTAGAAGCTCTAGTAGAGCGCCATCAGGAAGTTGAGCAGTTATTAAGCCAGCCTGATATTATTGCCGATCAGGATAAATTCCGCGAATTAAACCGTGAATATTCACAATTACAAGTAACTGTAACCTCATTTAAAGAATACACCACAGCATCAGATGATCTCAAAGAGATGGAAGAGATGTTAAAGGGTGATGATCCTGATATGAAGGCTATGGCTGAGGAAGAAATTGGCCCTACTCAGGAAAAAGTTGCAAAGTTAGAGCATGAATTACAGTTATTACTGTTACCTCATGACAAGAGAGATGATTGCAACTGCTTCTTAGAAATCCGTGCCGGTACAGGCGGTGACGAAGCTGCTTTATTTGCAGGCGACCTCTTTAAGATGTACTCACACTATGTTGATGCAAAGGGGTGGCAGTTAGAGATTGTTTCAGAGTCTGAAGGTGAAATGGGCGGTTATAAAGAGCTCATCGCCAAACTTTCAGGTGAAGGTGCTTACGGTTATATGAAGTTTGAGTCAGGCGGTCATCGTGTACAGCGTGTCCCTGTAACTGAAACTCAGGGCCGTGTTCATACTTCAGCATGTACAGTGATGGTATTGCCTGAAATTCCACCTGCTGAAGCTCCTGTTATCAATCCAGCCGATTTGAGAATTGATACTTATCGTTCATCAGGTGCCGGTGGTCAGCATATTAACAAGACCGATTCTGCAATCCGTATTACTCACTTACCAACTGGTATTGTAGTTGAGTGTCAGGATGAGCGTTCACAGCATCAGAACAGAGCTCGTGCAATGGAAGTTTTATATTCTCGTTTAGCTCAGTTAGAAGAAGATAAGCGTAATGCTCAGGCAACTGAGATGCGTCACAGCATCTTATCCTCAGGTGACAGATCAGACAGAATCAGAACCTATAACTTCCCACAGAGCCGTATTACAGATCATAGAATCAATCTTACTGTATACAGACTAGATGAGGTTTTATCAGGTAATCTTGATCTTATCTTAAAGCCAGTTATCGAAGAGTTTAAGGCTGAGCAGTTAGCTCAGATGGCATCACAAGGCGCTCTCTAGTGCTAAGTATCGCTATGGCTTTAAAAGGCGCTAGGGCAACTCTTAGCGCCGCTTCCATTGAGAGTTCATCCTTAGATGCCTCTTTAATCCTCTCTTATCTTACCCACTACACCAAAGTTCAGTTAATTACTCATGATGACGAGTTATTAGATGACTCTCTTTTAGTTAAGTTCAATGCTTTAATTGAAAAAAGAGCTAAAGGTTATCCTGTAGCTTATATCTTAGGTTACAAAGAATTTTGGGGCTTAAAGTTAAAGGTAAATGAGCATACTCTGATCCCGCGACCTGATACCGAAACTTTGGTACAGTCAGCTTTAGAATGCAGACCATCTGGTAATGTTCTTGATATGGGAACAGGATCAGGCGCCATCATCTTAGCTTTAAAGTCTGAGCTTAAAGACAACATCAAAGCTTATGCCTGTGATTTTTCTCATGGGGCTTTAGAGGTTGCTCAGGAAAACGCCAAAAACTTAAATCTTGAGGTTGAATTTATTGAGTCTGACTGGTTTAGTGCTATAGATAAAACTTTAAAGTTCTCAATGATAGTTTCAAATCCTCCTTATATAGAGGACAATGATGATCATTTAAAAGCATCTTCACTTCCTTTTGAACCTGTTACAGCATTAACCTCTGGACCTGATGGCTTATATGACATTAGAACTATCGCGTCAAAAGCAAAAGATTACCTTTTAGATAATGCACCTCTCCTTTTAGAGCATGGTTATTTACAAGGACCAAGTGTTCAGGAGATCTTTAAAAATGAGGGCTATCAAAAGGTAGCTACAATAAAAGATCTTGAAGGGCGCTACCGGGTAACTTTAGGTTTTAAAGCCTAAAAAGAAAAACGGTATTAAGATCGCTCTTAATACCGCTACATTCCTTATGTTTGTTTGATCTGTTCAGATTTGAAATCTATAACAAGTATTATAAGTGTTTGAAAATTAAAAAATTTGATATACATACAAATTTTGAAAGATTTTATCAAAATCTCTGCTTTTTTGAAGACATTTCAGTAAGACGTAATTTACTCTTATCAAATTGAGTTCTTGTCAATCACATTCTTTGTAAGCTCCCCATTTTTTTTGCCCATAAGCTCATGATCTATCACAGAATAATCATCTCCTCTTTTTAAATTGATTTTATCTTTGTTAAGATTAAGGCTGAACGATTGATGAGATTATAAAAATGAATATATTTGATCAGAATTACCTTGAAGATTATTATGCTGATGAAGCAACCTCAAAACATAGTGACAAGCTAACAGACGAGCTAAAATATGCTTTGCATCTTGAAAAGATGTTTTCTTCGAATAAAAACTTAGCTTTTATTTACTGCAACGTGCTGGCATTTTTTCTTTTAGGTTTAGAAAGTGGACTCATCAAAAAAGATAAGCTCATTGTGGACAGTTTAAAGAAATTAATCGTTGAATATTTTTCATATATAAAGGGAAAAATAGATGTTTTACCAGAATCAACAGATCTTTCTTTAGATTCAGAACTTGTAAAAAGCAGTGCCTATCTTGTGTTACAACTTGCAGAGCAAGGTTTTATGTTGCAAGGTGTAACCATTAAATTTACTGATGTATTCAATTCAGCTCCTAGCAATATGAATATCACAGTTAAATCATCAAAGATATGTTTGACAGATCACGCAGATGCATTCTTAAATGATTTTAAGTTCATTCAAGAAATTGGAGATTATTCAAAAAGATTAGATAAGCTAAGCACATTGCTTGGAGAGGTTATAACAGTTATTTTGGATGTCTATGATAACCGCTACTTAAAGATTAAGTAGTTGGTAGTTCAATAATAGTAATTGTTTTCATTCTTTAAAAGGAATTCAATGTCAGAATTTTCTAAAAGGGGAAATAGCTTATATGCTAGATCCGTTTGAACAACTCGATAAAGTATATTCAAAAAAGATATTTTCTCAGCTCGAACAAGAAGAATCTTATGTTAGATCTTTAGTTGATACTTTTTCAAAAAATGAAAATTATGCACTGATTCTAGGGGCAAGTTTAAGCATACTCTTTAAAAACTTGCATAAAGGAAAGAGGAAAACAAAAGATAGCATTAAAGTAGATTTCTTTAATTTCGTTAAAGCATATACAGAGCCATTTAGCTTTGATCCAATTGCAGATACTTCAAAAGATAAAGTTGCTTTTGATCTCTACATCATTGATTTGCAGATAGTTTCAAGACTGGAACTAGTCGATGGTATTAGTATCGATTTTAGAAACTTTGATGAAAAAAAATGACAACCTTCATCTGGTGGTTAAACCTTCAAGATTACGTATTACTGAAGAAGGTAATGATTTTACACTTGATGGTAAGTTTTTTGATTCTCTGCCAGATAAGCTCAATCCTAAAGATCCTGAATATAAAGATAAGCTCTTAGATGTTTGAGATACTTTTATGGAAGAGCTAGAAGAATTCTAATGTTTTATATAATTCAACGTGCAAGAGAAAAGCACAAAACTGGTTTTATATCATGTCAAAAGGTAACCGTAAAATTGAAAATTTTGATGTAAACAGTATGCGTGAAGCTGTCTCTAATATGATGTCTGATCCAGACATGGTAGATGATCTTAGAGCTATGGGAAATAGAGTTTTAGGTCGCTTAAGTAAACGGATTGAAGATTTTAAACAAATAAAAGCTAAGCTTTTAGAAGATCATGCTTTTGGAGCTACTTATGCTATTAGTACTTGCGAATTGTTGAGCAATATCAAAAACAAAACTTGGAAAACACAAGCTGATATAAGAGAGAATTTTTTGACAAGATTAAACAGTGTTTAAAAGATTTTGGTGGTGGAAATATCAGAACGAGAATTTAAAAAAAAGGAATCAAAGTTTTTTTACAACCTTATATTGTTAAATCTAACTCAACTGTTTTTGCTAGAAGGTGTTTTATCACCAATAAAGATATAGACCAAGTTCATATATTCGATGTTAATTTGAGCATAGTCATAAAGCCAGCGAAATTATCTCTTAATGATGAAGCAAAAGTCTTATGTGAAGATATTGACGAGATTAAGAGAGCATATTCAGGTGCTGAGCAAAATCTGCAAATTATCAAAGCTGTTGAAAGTCTTCTTGAGAATAACATTAAGAAAATAGTTCATGATTATAATTTTATGAAAGGAGTCATTCCTGAAGGTGTGTTATAAAAACAGGTAATTAAGCTTACTAGGAATATATGATGGAAAAACTTGAACTCAAAAATCAATATGAAGCAATAAAAGCCAAATTTGAACAAGATTTGGAGTATGCTCAGGGAATAAAAGAAGCAATAGAAAAAGATGAAAATTATTGCATGTCATTTTCAATGGCTCTTTTAAGTTTGATATTAAATATTGCTAATGGAGTTTGGAGCACAAAGTCTCACATTAAAAATGATTTTAGAGATTTTACAAGACAATTAATCGATGATCCCGGTCTTAACAAAACTGAGATAGATACAATCTCAAGGATCATCTATTTTACTGTTCTGCAGGTGGCATCAATTTATCCATTAGTAGGTGGAATTTCTATTGACTTCATAGATGTTTCAAATGAAGACGCTAATACTAATCTGCAGATAAAATCCTCAAAACTGTCCGCCCATGCTTCTGCACAAGAGTACATGGAGATGTGCTTTGGTGATGAACAAGTATTTAATAAAGGAATGTTAAATAAAGCTCAGGAAGCTACTAAAAAGCTAATGAAAGACTTCTGCGACAAAATAGACTGCGATGCTAATCGAATTCTTACTAAACTAGAAGATCTTTTACAGCAAGATGAATAATTGATTCAATATTGTAATAATATACGCTATCGACAAGATAAGGACACGTTATGTCAAAGAAAAGTGTAGAAAATGAGATTAAATTAAAGAGAGCTAAAAAAGCTGTAGCAGAAGCTACTCCATATGGTTGCGCACAGCAATTGATGGCTGTAATGCAAAATAATATGCCATTTGCAGCGACTGTAGGTTTATCCTGTGCAGAAATTTTAAAATTTATTGAAGATGGTAAAGCTCCAAAGGATAAGACTTTCTCTCAGTTTGTAGCTGTGCTATGTAACGAAAAACAGCATTCATTACATAACCTTTATCCAAGTGAGATGCCCCCAAAGCCATTCCCCGTAACCAGTCTTGTAATTGCTGCTTTTCAGGTCTTAGATAATGCAAAATTAGTTGAAGGAATTAAAGCTGATTTAGTACCTACCTTAGTCAAGGACAAGCTTACAATTGATATTCATACTGATCCTGCTAACATCAAGATAACAGAGCGCGGTAAAGACTACATTAAGAATGCAAGTTCAGCTTGCAACATGTTTTCAAGTGCTGCAACTTATGGTCCTGGCTTTGCAAAGATCTTAGTAGATGAGGTCGCTTACATTATCTCTTTACATAAAGATAATTAGTTCTCTTAACTAAAAGAGTTTCTCTTTTAGAGCTTTTCTAGATCCTAGCTTATAAAAACAGAGTTCATACTATCAATAAGGGCTCTGTTTTTTTAGTCTTTGTTTACCTATAATATTTCATAAAGATTCACCATGATTACGGATTAAAAAATGCTCAAAGCTCCAAAGAAAAATCCAAATGATAAGCATGATCCATATTACTGTGCCTTGCAGTTGCAAGAGATCTTAGAGAAGACTAATCTTTCTCCTATCTTAACCATGGTAATGTATGAGTTTTTAAGAGATGTAGCTGAAGATAAGATTGCAAAAGATTCAACCATCTATGAGCATATTGAGGGGTTGTTTGCCGACAAAATAAGATACTCTGTCATGGGAAACAACGCGGAGGTTGCAATCCATTCAAAAGCTAAAGCTTATCTTGTGATCTTGCTCGAAATCGCATGTCATGCAAAGCTTGTAAAGGGCATGGATATGGAGTTACAAGCATTAAAAGATCTTGGTGAGTGTAGAGTTAATGTAAGAATGGTAGGCAAGCAATTTGGTGTTGCCAAAAGGGGATTTGATTTTATCAAGAGATTAGATAACTTAAGGGAAGAACATTTAGTAGGCTCTGATCTTATAAAATCTCTTACAGCGTGCACAACTGATGAAGTTGAGTACATCATAAGTCGCTACAAAAAAGAAGAGCCTTTTGAGTCAGGCGATGTGATTGTTGTTGACAAGGTGCAAGCTTAAGGCTTTACTAAGTCAGTTTTTTCTTTTTGAGATACAAGAAATCCTGCAAGAGCAGGCACACAATTATGACTAAGAATCTCCATCTACACTTGTAGCATGGAGATCATCCCTATGAAACTATTACTTTATCTTTTTTACTGAGATAAAGCAGCTCTTTCCCGCAAAAGCAATACCATAGCCATAGATGTGTTTAACAGTCTTATTAGACATCAAAGGCTCAGCGTAGCTCTTATCTATAATCTGTGATATAGCTTTTTCACTTAAAGTTTCAATATCAGAACCTATAGATGCTGATTTAATCTCAATGATTGCTACCTTTCTACAGTCAATATCTTTAAAAAGAATATCAGGATATCCATCACCAGATTCAAAGTTAGAATGATATTCTCCTAGATTATCTTTACAGTTAGTAAAGATACCGTTTAAGAAGCCATGGTAGTAGTTCTCATGAGGAGCTCTAGTTGCTGTATCTCTGATTGAGACGAAAGAACGTAATAATGGTCCTAACTTATCTTGTACAAAATCAACATTACCTTCTAATAAAGCATTGGCAATGTTTAAAGCTAGGTTGTCTTTTTTTATAACGTCATCAAATCTTTTTTTAATATCTTTTTTAAAGCATTTTCTGATTTCTAAATTAGGTATTCTTACATAGACTTCTTTGT